>ERZ1292633.43-Hain-H41-02um-R1-43-length-175558-cov-9_pt1 | contig 175558 bp, 160 predicted proteins | sample MGYA00564406_ERZ1292633 | MGnify/ENA primary metagenome ERZ1292633 (study PRJEB36523, sample SAMEA6512639) | groundwater metagenome | collected 2019-01-08 | study: AquaDiva: Metagenomics assemblies of 32 groundwater samples
CGCTGAGGGGCAGCAAGCCGGCGGCGGTGAGGCTTAGACCGACGATGAGTTTTTTGATTGTGTTCATTTTTAATCCCTTAGATTGAGTTACCGATGACGGCTATGCCAAACGGGAAATCACCCACCGCCACAGTACCCACCACGGTATTGCTTGCCGTGTCGATAACTGAAACGCTATCGGAATCTTGACTCGTCACGTAAACGCGGGTGCCAGCCGGATTCACTACGACAGCCCTCGGATTAGGTCCAACCACCACGGTATCAATCACTGTATTACCCGCAGTATTAATGACTGATACCGTACCGGAAGCTGCGTTTGCCACATAAACGCGGCTACCAGGAAAGTTCACCGCGATTCCTCTCGGACTAAAACCAACCGCCACGGTACGGACTACGGTATTATTTCCGGTGTTGATGACCGAAACCGTACCGGAGTTTGTATTCGACACGTAAGCGAAGGTACCAACCCGATTAATCGCTATATCTGTAGGCAGAGTGCCAACGATCACGGTACCTATCACGGTATTGCTCGAAGTGTCGATCACTGAAACCCCACCATTGACTCCTTTCGTCACATAAACGCGGTTACCAGCGGGATTCACCGCGAGACCAAGGGGAGTTGTAACCCCCACAGTATCAATCACTGTATTGGTCGCTGTATCGATCACTGAAACACCACCCGCCCCTTTCGACACGTAGACGCGAGTGCCAGCGGAGTTCACCGCGATACCTGTCGGAGCAAATGTACCAAGAACCTCCACTGTATCGATCACAGTATTGCTCGCAATGTCGATCACTGAAACAACACCTCGTGACGCAAGTGTGCTCGTCACGTAGGCACGGGTGCCTGCCTGGTTCACCGCGATGTTGGACGGGCAATCACTCACCCCCACGGTTCCGACCACGGAATTTATATTCGTGTTTATTATTGAAATAGTGTCTGAACTACAATTCGCCACGTAGACGCGAACTGGGTTGCTTAGGTCATTAATCACCAACTGCAATGCCCGCACCTGAGCAGTCAGCGCACTGACATCAGCCGTAGCGCCCGGATCACCCTTGTCGCCCTTGTCCCCTTTCAGACCCTGCGCCCCAGTCGCGCCCACTGGACCCACCGGACCCTGCGCCCCCGTCGGCCCCAACAACCCCGGCACCCCCTGCGGCCCTTGCGGCCCAGGCTGTCCCACTAGCGTGATGTCGAGATACGCGACATGACCGGTGGCGGTGTTCTCTTTGCTGTCGAGGAAGACATTCGTGCTCGGTGCGCTGGTGGAGGCGCCGAGTGCGAAACCCAAGGCGCTGGCGGGTGCATCGATCCAGTTCTTCACATCGGTGGTGACATCGACTGCGATGTAATTGCCAGCACTGTTCACCGGCACGGTGTAGCCCACGCCGCCCACGGTCGGTTGCGTGGCTTGCGTCACCGTTGCTTCCGTCCAAGGCCCGGTCACGGTGCGGATATCAATCGCACCGGCAGTGCCGATCTTGTTCACCCAGATGAACAAGGTGGCCTTGGCCACGCTGCCGCCCGTCGTCCCGGCGGGCAGTGAGGCGAAGTCGAATTGCATGAGTGAAGAATAAGTACCGCCGACATTGAGCGTGGGCAGGTTGCCGAAGTTGTTCGCGGGCAAGGCGCTGTTGGTGTGCGCATCGGCCATGGCGGGGGCGGTGACTGCGCCGGCGCTGAGGGGCAGCAAGCCGGCGGCGGTGAGGGTTAAACCGGTGATAAAACCTTTGAGCGTGTTCATTTTTTATCTCCCTTTAAATAGATGCTGATTGGTCGCGGCGCTTCAGGCCCGCGAGGGTGACGAGGCCCAGCGCCAGCAGCGCCAGGCTGCCGGGTTCCGGCACATTGACGACGACATCGGGCAACACCAGATCCACGGCCCAGTTGCAGCTGCGGCTACTGCCATCCACTAAAATGCATTGGCCATCCGTGCCGAGATAGTCGGGGCCGGTGAAGTTGCCGCGCCCGGCTTGCAAAAAGCCATCGCTGAAGAACGGGCCGAAGGGCGTGTTGTTGTCTTGGGTGAGCGCCAGCAGATAGTCGCCGGCGGTGAGCAGCGCGCTGATGCCGACATCGAAGCAAAAGCCGCTGACCGCATCGGTATTGGCCCCTGCCGGACATGAGCCGCCGGCCCCGGCTTGGGCGATTTGCAGCAAGTCTTGATTACCCGTGGCGCTGAAGAGCGACAAAATCGGCGCGAAGCCCCCTGCCGCGATGCTGTCGCCGGCGCCATTCACGCCGCCGCCGAATGACCAGGTGCGCGCGCTGAACAGGAAATTCGAACTGAGGCTGAAATTGAAGAGCTGCACATCATCATCGCTGGCAAAGCTGCCTTGCGAAGAGACGATGCCGGCTTGCGCGCTAAAACTGCATAGTAGAAAAATTGCTGTTGCGAGATTTCGGTATAGCGTTTTCATGGTTTTGCTCCCTTGCTTGTGTTTGTTATTTGCTTACGATGTGGTTGAGTTTTGAGCGTTGCGCAAATCGAACGGCAGGTCGCGGCGCACAGGCCGACGTGCGCCGATGAAGAGAATCATTGCGAGCCCCGCAAGAAACAAAAGCGTGGTTGCGGGTTCGGGAACCGACGTGAAGCCATTGAGGTTTACCCCGAATGACCCCTGGGAATCGGCGACAAAAAGAATATCGAGGTCGCTGGGTAAGGTTCTTCCAAACGAACCCAACGAAGCCCCGAACCCACCCATGAGCGGGGCGCCAAGGCGGATATGAGCACCCTCATCCATCAAAGCCACCAATGATCCTGCAAATGGAAGACGGTCGTCGATCAGGGCCGTATTGCGGCCATAGTTATTACCCCCAAATGCCGACAGTGAAAGAATGTGGCCGATCTCATGCAGCAGTACCGTAAACGCGTCTAAACCGGTAGTCGCATCGCCCATCGGATCCAAATAGTTGAATCCCGTGTTCAGCAACCCGCCACCGAGATCGGCGAACGCAAGCTCTAGCCTGCCGTACTCGGAGTTGTCGAATGGCGTGGGGTCCACAAACCATGAATGGCTTCTGTTATTGCTAAGTCCTATCGCAAAACCACCGATTGACGCCGCACCCAAAACTTGGGAGCCAAAGTTCAGAAATCCAAGCGGGATCCTAAACGACTGGTCGCCGACCAAGCGCGATTCCCAGTAGTCTGCGGCTGCGTTCCCGATGCTCAGCAGTCTTTCGTAGGAGAAAGGTCCGAAGCTATCTGGGCGGCCAAATACTCGAGCAAAATTAAAATCAGGGCGAGCGTCTACCACATCGATCGTTATCGCCTCACTCCGCACCGGCGCAAGCAGTGCCGTCACGCAGAGCAAGCTAATGGTCGCTTGAGCCAGCACACGTCGCATCGAAGCGCTGCCTTTGGTGGCCCGTGCTCGCAAAACTCCTCGGAACATCGCGTTGGTTTTCAATACTCGGCTAGGGTTGTGCATAGTGCTTCTCCGTCTTTGTGAACTGTTGCATCGGGTGTAAATAATCCTGGGTGCGCGCTCATCTCCGCGCAAATTGTCAATGTGCGCGTCCGCGTATCGCTTCCGTAGCTGTCGGCAGCGTGGCGCTGAAAAGGTTGGAGCTGGCGCGAGTCCGGCCACTGGTAGTCACGGAAACGCCATAGGTGGCGGGCCTGATGCCATGCGGCAGGCTAGCCACGACCTCGTGTTCCGAAAAACGCTTCACGTCCAATGCCTGATCGGCCAGCATGACGGTGGGCAGGGTCTTACCGAAGTTGCGGCCAGTGATGATGAGAACCTTTTCCTGCGCGTCCACTGCGGTCTTCACAATCATGGGCGGCAGGGGCGTGGGGGTTCCGCGCCCACCGGCCGTGGAAATGCCGCACGCGGCAAGCCCGGCGATGAGCAGGATGGTCTTGATGGTTACTTTGTGCATGCTGTTCTCCTTTGAACGTTGAAAATCACAAACCCATACGGCAAATGAAGCGGTTTCCATCACAAAATCGCCATCTTCAAAGCGGCGATAGAGCCTTTGCGCTTGTCTTGCGATGTGTATGCATTTTGAGCGTTGAGGAAAAAAGGTGTTAGGACGCGGCGCACATCGGATGTGTGATTTATTACCCCATTACACATGGCACTCACCCTTTCCCATCCATGCGCTTAGCTAAGCCAGCCAATCCGAGCAACCCGACGCCAAAGAGATATAGGGTTGGCGGGTTAGGGACGGGATTAGGGCCGACAACGGGTAGCGGTGCACCGAATTGCGCGCCTAGCGCTGAGGTAAGCGTCACGCCTTCTGGCAGAATGAAATCGATATTCGCGGTTGAAAAGAAATCGGATGTACCCTGAACTGCCCCAACGTAGAGCCCAAAACCAAGCTCGAAGACATCGCCGATTTCTTTAGTAAATGAGTACTCTGCGGTGAGATCAATTGGAATCGAGAAGGGTGCATTACTAACAGTTGATGGGTACAACAAACCCTGCGCAGCCGTACTACTACTAAGATCCGTTGTCACTCGAAACTGCTCCAGTGTCGCCTCGCGATTAAATTTTCCAATCTCAGCTAGTACGCCTACACCAACTGCCCTGTGCTGTGTGATGGAACGAAATTTGATAGGAACCGATGAGATGAAACCATCCACCTTCATTTGAGCGGTGATCTCGAATGGCGCGTTTGCCATGCCATTAACCGTGTATTGGTCGGCAAACGATATGTACAGAAAGCCAGTAGAGTTTGAGCTGGCCACGCCCTTCAACGTGGTCGCAGAAGTCACACCATGCGCACTAACGAAAGCGGTATTGCCGTTAGGGAATGTTACTGACTTGGCAAATGACAAATCGTTGCTTGCCGATGACGTACTCCGGCGCGCGCATTCACCATCTCCGCCACACAAGTCTGCTGTGGAATCCAGCACAATGATCGTGTTCTGATCCGGATCGAGCGTCATCAATGCGGCCGCTGCGGTATTGGGCAACAACAATGCCGGGTAAAGAAGTGCAATACTCAACAGCGGTGCCGCTTTTTTGCTTAACCCGTTGAAGCGGGAGACACTCAAGAAAAGACGTAAATTCATGATAGCCCTCCTTACGATGGTTCTTTTGATCGTTACTGCTTGTGCGAATTTTGAGCGTTGCGCGAAGCGAGCGTTAAGACGCACCGCACAGCGGATGTGTGATTTATTACCCAGGAATACCCCGGCAAATAATTTAGACTGAATTCATGACCTGCTCCCTTGTGCCTTGGCTGAGTGGCGCTTTTGGGGAACAGTACTAAAGGGTGACTTACAGATAGCTTACAAAAACCATCTTTGTGGTAGTCTTTTGACTGGATTTGGGGGTTTTCCGCCTGGCAAAGCCTTCAAAATCCGGCCGCCCGCTCAGTTTTCTGAAGGGAATGAATATCGCCACCACACGACGCCAGACGACTACCCCCCGTGGGAAGAGACTTCGTCATTCCGGATCGGCCAAGGTGCAGCGAGCACAGCTCGCAGCGATCTACGCCCGCAAACGCCTGCTTCGAACCCTCGACGACGCCCACAAACAGCACCGCATCGTATGGCTGAGCGGCCCACCGGGCGCTGGCAAGACCACGCTCGCGAGCAGCTATATCGAAGCCCGTGGACTGCCCTGCCTCTGGTATCAGATCGACGAAAGCGACAACGACGTTGCGAGCTTCTTTCACTATTTCAGTCTGGCGGTCAAAGCGGCTGCGCCGCGCCACCGCAAACCGCTGCCGTGTCTGACGCCTGACCATCTGCCGACCCTCAAGGTGTTCGCTCGCCAATACTTTCAAGCGGTGTTCAACCGTTTCCCGCACAACAGCGCCTGGGTCTTCGACAATTACCATGCCCTGCAAGACGACTCGCCACTGCATGCGGTGTTGCACGAAGTACTGACCGATCTGCCACCAAGCGTGAGCGTGATCGCAATCAGCCGCAACGACCCGCCTTCGACGTTGGCGCGCCTGCGCGTGCACAACAAAATTGCGCTAGTGGGTGCGGCGGCATTGAAGCTCACACCGGAAGAGGCGACCGAAATCGCCCGGCTGCACGACCATAAGCGACTACGGCCGGAAATGATCCAGCGCATCCACGAACAGACTGGGGGCTGGGCAGCGGGGGTGGTCTTGATGCTTGGGCTTGATCAGACGGAACTGAACGCCGCCGGCCCGACGGCGCCGCAAGCGCTATTCGACTACTTCGCCAGCGAAATCTTCCACCAGATGGACGCGGATACTCAACGCATCCTGCTCGCAAGCGCGCTTTTGCCGACCATGGCCGCCAGCTCCGTGGAGCTGCTCACCGGGGAACCCCGCAGTGCCGAAGTGCTCGCCGATCTTGCACGCCGCAGCTACTTTACGGTGAATAGCAGCCAGGGCGATGCCACCTACCAATACCACGCGTTGTTTCGCACTTTTTTGCTGCGCGAACTTAAAACCAACTGTCCACCTGCCCGCCTAGTCGAATTGCAACGCCGAGCAGCAGCACTTTTAGCGGCAGAAGGCCGTGTTGAAGAAGCCGTGGAAGTGCTGCAAACAGCAAGCGCTTGGCCGGAACTTGCGCAGACAATCGTGGCGGCCGCGCCGATGTTGGCGACGCAAGCGCGGCTGCAAACGTTAGCCGCCTGGATTAACCTGTTGCCGACGGAGTTCGTGCACGACAATGCCTGGTTGCTGTATTGGTTGGCGCAGTGCCAGTTGATGATCAACCCCACCGAGGCACGCTTACATGCGGAGAAAGCATTTGCGCTGTTTGACCAGGCAAACGATCCCGCCGGTTTGTATCTGAGTTGGGCGTGTGTGGTGTATACGTTTGCCGTTGGTTGGCAGGATCTACGGCCGCTCGATCATTGGCTCGATGTGTTCTCGGACATCGAGTCCAAATATCCCCAGATACCGTCTACCGAGATTGCGGCCCAAGTGACATGCAGCATGTTGGTGGCACTCACCCATCGCCAGCCCCGACACCCAAACACCGAGCGCTGGACGCAACTGGCGACGAGCATCATTAACGCGCCAGGCGAACGTGGGTACCGAGTGATGCTTGCCGCCTACCTGGGGATTTTCTATACGTGGACTGGGCCATTCATTCGCGGCAAGGAATTGATGATACTCGTGCAGCCCCTGCTGACCGACGATCTCTCCCCCATGATTCAGATTCTGTGGCAGTGTTTCATGGGCCTGCACTCCGGCTCGCGCACCGCCCACACGGAAAGCCTGCCCGCAGCCGAAGAAGCGAGACGAATTTCGCGTGACTCCGGGATCAATGCCATGGATAACGTGATCGACCTCATCGGTATTCATAGCTGTCTGGCAGCCGGCAACGTGCAAGCGGCCGAATCCTGGCTCGCCGACCTGGATGCATTGCGCGACACCGGTCAAATCGACTATGCGGTTTATTACCAATGCTTGAGCTTGATCGCAATTCAAAAGGGCAAAACCCGCCTCGCATCAGAACACATGCACAAAGCGATCGAAGCAGCGCAACAACATGGGAACATGTTAGGGGAAGGCGCAGAATATGTGGGCTTGGCGCAACTTCTATTCGAAACTGGGCATCCTGAATTGGCTCGCGAACAGCTGGCGCGGGGTTGGGGTGTATCGCAGCGCATCCGCAGCGAACTGCTCGAGTATCTGTGTTGGTTCGGGCAGGCCGTCGATATCATTTGTTACGGAGGTGATGGCGACTGGGTCGGGCCACTGAACGCCCTGCTGGCCCGGGAAAAGGAGAACGACGGCATGGGCGTACCGCTATGGCCGCTGACGAGGGTGGCGCAGGTCTATACCTTCGCCCTCGATCATGGCATCGAAGTCGACTATGTGCGCTCTGTGATCCGCCGCCGCAATCTCATGCCGGATAACCCGCCGCTGGACGTTGAACACTGGCCTTGGCCCTACCGCTTCTACACCCTCGGCCGCTTCAGCATTATCCAGGACGGCCAGCCGCTGACGCTGACCGCCAAGGGCCAGAAGAAGCCGCTGGAATTGCTCAAGGCCTTGATCGCCTTCGGCGGGCGCGAGGTGAGCCAAGCGCAACTGACAGCGGCGCTATGGCCGGATGCCGAAGGCGATGCGGGCCAGCAAGCCTTCGAGGTGACCTTGCACCGGCTGCGCAAGATGCTCGGCGAAGATGCGCCGTTGCAACTCAAGGACGGACGCCTCACGCTCGATGCGCGCCGCTGCTGGGTCGATGTCTGGGCTTTCGAGCGCTTGCTCTCGACACTCGAAGCAGGCCTGCGCGAGCATAAACCCGATGGTCTTGATGCAGTGGCCCAGAAACTCTTCACTCTGTATCAAGGCGCAGTGCTCGACCGCGAATCCGAGTTGCCCGCCACGCTGTCCTTGCGCGAACGGCTACGCAGCCGCTTTCTGCGCAACCTGAAAGAGCTCGGGCGCCACCACGAATCACAACAGGCTTGGGACCGGGCCACGGAGTACTACCTGCGCGCCCTGGAGGTGGAGCCGCTGGCCGAGGAGTTCTATCAGAAACTCATGCTCGGCTACCACACACTTGAACGCACTGCCGAAGGCTTGGCGGTGTATGAGCGTTGCAAAAAAACCCTGCATACATCGCTCGGGGTGGGGCCATCGCGCGAGACTGAGGCGCTGCGTCAGTCGCTGGTGGCGGGTAGAGCCTAAGGCATTCGCATGAGCACCTCCCCCACCCTCGCCAAGCTCACCGCCCCCAAGCTCGGTCGGGTGCTCACCCGCCCTCGGCTCCTGAAGCAGCTTGATCAAAGCGCAAGCCACAAGCTGATCTGGATCGCCGCCCCGGCCGGCAGCGGCAAGACCACGCTCGCGGCCGAGTGGCTGATGAGCCGCAAGCGCGCGCACCTCTGGTACCAGGTGGATGCCGGCGACCAAGACATCGCCTCATTCTTTAACTATCTGGCCAGCGCCGCCGAGCGCGGCAGCCGCTTAAAGCGCAAGCTCGCGCGCTTCACGCCGGAATATGCTTTGGGCCTGCCGGCCTTCAGCCGCAATTTCTTTCGCGCGCTGTTTGCGCGCCTCGATCCCCCGGCGTGCATCGTGTTCGATAACTACCAGGACGTGGGCGAGGCCGCGCTGTTGGATACGGTGCTGGCGCATGCCTTGGATGAATTGCCCGAGGGCATCACCTGTATCGCCTTGAGCCGCACCGGCTTGCCGGCGGCACTCGCGCGACACGAGGCCAACAACCAAGTCGCGCATCTGGATGCCGCCACCTTGAATCTCACCCCCGAGGAAGAAGCCGCCGTGGTGAAGCTCACCCTGGGCGAACGCAAACTCAAACCCGCCGATCTCGCGCGCTTGCATCAGGCCACGCACGGCTGGATGGCGGGCTTGTTGCTGGCGCTGCGCGAAGTCCGGGCGCGCGCCGTGGGAGATGAGGCGAGCGTGATCGAGGCCATCGCCGACGCCCCGGCACAAGACCCGGCGCATATCTTCGGTTACTTCGCCACCGAGGTCATGGCGCGGCTGGATCAGCCGACACGGGAATTCCTGTACGCAGTAGCACTGTTCCCAGCCATGACGGCGGCGCTGTGCGAGCAGCTCACCTACAACCCCAAGGCTAAGAGCATTTTGCAGCGGCTGGTGCACGAGCACTTCTTCACCACCCGGCGCGGGCTGTTGGCGGTGAGTTATGAGTTTCATCCCTTGTTCCGCCAATTCCTGCTGGCGCAGGCCGAGATTCATCTCGATCAGACAACACTGCAAGCGCTCAAGCGCCAGGCCGGGCGGCTCTTGGCCGAATCTGGCGATGGCGATGCCGCCGTGGCGCTGCTGAGTGCAACCGAAGACTGGGCGACCTTGGCCGAGCTGATTCGCACCCATGGTGCGGCGTTGGAAAAACAGGGGCGGTTGCTGACGCTGCAACAGTGGATTGCGGCGCTGCCGGAAGACGAGCGCGCCAGCGATCCGTGGTTGTTGTATTGGGATGGAATTGCGCAACTGCCAACGGACCCGTTTTCTGCGTACGAGTTGTTCGCGCGCGCCTATCCGCAGTTCAGGGACAAGGATGATGTGCTCGGGCTCTATATGTGCTGGATCGGCGCCAACATGGCGATGTACTTTCGTGGCGATGACATGAGCCCGGCGCCCGAATGGATCGCAGAACTTGAACGATTGCGCATGCGCCATCCGAAATGGCCGAGCATCGAAGTACAAGCGCGGGTGACGACTGCGGCGCTGGGCACTTTGCATTTCGGTGATGCGCAAAATCCGGTTTTTCCTGATTGGGTAGCGCGCGCAGAAAAACTTTATCGCTTTATCCCGATGGGTGTTGTGCGCTGCTTTATAGGTTTTCAGTTGGGGCACTATTACTCCGTCTATGGCCAGATGGATAAGTTGAATATATTGGCAGAGCAGCTCAAACCACTCATCGAGTCGCCCAAAATTCCGGATATAGCCCGCCTGATGGCTGCCGCTGTTCCAATATATTTCGCCTGGCAAACAGGTAATCTTGCTGCGGCCAACGAGGCCAACGCTCGGATATTAAGTCTGCTCAATGCGTCAGGCGTGCATGTGATGTCAAAATGGGTTTTTGCAAGCGTTGCCATAGTCAGAATGGCTCATGCTGACCTCGACGGGGCTGATGAATTTATTGAGCGAATTCGGAAGAGTGCAGACCCGCGCCATCGCATGGAACTCAGTTTTTTAGATTACATGAGCGCTTGGCACGCGCTTGTACTCGGCGACTTTGAAACGGCCAAGGTGCGCAGTGAATCGGCGGGAGCATGCGTAGAATCCTTGCATAATTCATACATATACCTTCAGGTACTGGGAGCGCGTGCGCAGGCGCTCATTGAGGTCGGTGAGTTTTACGATGCGCGCACGGCTCTAGATCAGATGCGTCACCTCAGTCAGAGCACCGGGAACCGCTTATTCTCGGAATTTTATGCCAACTATCTCGAAGCCTATCTGTTGGACAGGTCAGGCGAAAATCTTGTGGAAACCCTGCAAGCCTTGCAACGCTGCTTTTCAGCAGCCGCCCAAAATAAGTGGATCGCAATGATTTTCTGGCAGCCGAGCCTGATGACGCGTTTATGCGTCCTCGCCCTGCAACACAATATCGAGCCGGACTACGCCAAACGTCTGATCCGCATTTACCACTTCACGCCACCCACCTCGGACGAACCGATTGAACGATGGCCCTGGCCCTATCGCTTCTATACGCTGGGCCGCTTCAGCATCATCCAAGACGATGCGCCGCTGACGCTCACCGCCAAGGGCCAGAAGAAACCGCTGGAATTGCTCAAGACCTTGATCGCCTTCGGCGGGCGCGAGGTGAGCCAAGCGCAACTGACGGCGGCGCTGTGGCCGGATGCCGAGGGCGACGCTGGCCAACAAGCCTTCGAGGTGACCTTGCATCGGCTGCGCAAGATGCTCGGCGAAGATGCGCCGCTGCAGCTCAAGGACGGGCGTCTCACGCTCGATGCGCGCCGCTGCTGGGTCGATGTCTGGGCTTTTGAACGCTTGCTCTCGTCACTCGAAACCGGCCTGCGCGAGCACAAACCCGATGGCCTTGATGCATTGGCCCAGAAACTCTTCACTCTGTATCAAGGCGCAGTGCTCGACCGCGAATCCGAGTTGCCCGCCACGCTGTCCTTGCGCGAACGGCTGCGCAGCCGCTTTCTGCGCAACCTGAAGGAACTCGGGCGCCACCACGAATCACAACAAGCTTGGGACCGGGCGACGGAGTACTACCTGCGCGCCCTGGAGGTGGAGCCGCTGGCTGAGGAGTTCTACCAGAAACTCATGCTCGGCTACCACGCACTTGAACGCACTGCCGAGGGCTTGGCGGTGTACGAGCGCTGTAAAAAAACCCTGCACGCATCGCTGGGGGTAGGGCCATCGCGCGAGACCGAGGCGCTGCGTCAGTCGCTGGTGGCGGGTAGGATTTAGGGATTGCGACTTTACCACCCGCGAGCACTCAATGTATCTTATGTGTATTGCGCCAAGGCGAGATGTCCGCATCCAAGCTAAAAAGTGCTTCTACGAAAATTCCTTCGGTTGGAGTTAGACGCTATAATTTAGCCATGTCGCCAACAATTTTCCGAGAAGGTGGTTTTCGTTTCTTTTTCTTCTCGCGGGAGGAGCCAAGAATGCATGTGCATGTCAGCCATCCCGATGGAGAAGCCAAATTTTGGCTCACCCCAGAATTGGCGCTAGCCACCAGCACAGGTCTTTCATCCCAGCAAATAAAGGAAGCACAGCGGCTTGTCATCGTTCACTTGGAGGAGATAGCGCATGCTTGGCACACCCATTTCCCAGGCTGAAATCACGCACGTTTCAAAACACGGCTTCTGGTTGCTGCTTGGCGACGAAGAGTTGTTTCTTCCATTTACTGATTTTCCTTGGTTTCGACGCGCAACCATCGAACAGCTATGTGAGGTTGAGTGGCCTACTGAAAATCACCTTTTTTGGCCGTCGTTGGACATTGATTTATCCGTTGAATCCATACGCAACCCTGCTGCATTTCCTTTTATCGCCACACGCTCGTAGTCTTTGCCTTTTAGTGCCGCGCCAACATCTCCGCCGCGTGCGCGCGGGTCTTCTCGGTTATCTCCACCCCCCCCAACATGCGCGCAATTTCTTCGACGCGCGCTTTATTATCCAAATCCTCGATCCGTGACAGGGTTGCGCCTTTGGCCGTCTCTTTACTGACACGCAAATGATGGTGGCCTTGGGCGGCGACTTGCGGCAGGTGGGTAATGCACAGCACTTGGTGGCGCAAGCCTACGTCTTTCAGTAAGGCGCCGACGATCTCGGCCACGCCACCACCGATGCCGACATCGACTTCATCGAAGATCAGCGTGGGTACGGCGGCCACATCGATGGTGGCGACTTGAATCGCCAAGCTGATGCGCGACAATTCGCCGCCGGAGGCGACTTTGGCCAGGGGCTTCGGGCTCATGCCGGCATGCGCGGCCACCAGGAACTCGACATTCTCATGGCCGTAGCTCGCACCTTCGGGCACGGGCGTTAACGCCACTTCGAATACGCCGCCGGCCATGGCGAGTTGTTGCAGGGTAGCGCTGACTTTTTGACTGAGTTTTTTGCCGGCTTGCTTGCGTCCGGCGCTGAGTTTTTTGGCCAGCTCGTCGAAGCGGGCTTTTGCATCTTGCTCTTTGCGCGCTAACGCTTCTGGGTCGGCGCATTCGATCAGCGCGGCCAGGCGGGTATTTGCGCTCTCCAACAATTGCGGTAGCTGTTCGGGCGTCACGCGAAACTTGCGCGCGGTGGCGTGGATCGCCGAGAGCCGTTGCTCGCATTCGTTCAGCCGCTCCGGGTCGAGATCGAGGCGTTGCACATAATGGTTGAGGCTGTGCGCCGCTTCTTGCAATTGAATTTCGGCGGGTTCCAGCGTATCGAGTGTTTCTTTGAGGCTGGCATCGTATTCGCGCAACTGATTCAACTTGGAAATCAAACCGGCAAGCTGAGTGATGAGTGAATTTTCGCTCTCGGACAACACCTCAACCCCGTAGCGCGCGCCATCGATCAAGCTCGCGGCATGGGTGAGGCGCGCATGCTCGGCTTGCAGCGCTTGCCACTCATCCGGCGTGAATTGCAGTGCACTGAGTTCCTCTACGCGCGATTCCAAATCCTCGCGTTCAAGCTGCAGCGCTTCGGCATCGCGCTCCCCGGCTTCGCGCTGGTGTTTGAGTTCTTGCCAAATGCGGTATGCGTCCTGCACCTGGCGCGCTTGATCGGATAAGCCGCCGTAGCCATCGAGCAAAGCGCGTTGGGCAATGGCGCGCAGCAACGATTGATGCGCGTGCTGGCCGTGAATATCCACCAGCCATTCCCCCGCTTCACGCAGCTGCGCGAGCGTCGCGGCATGGCCATTAATGAAGGCGCGCGAACGGCCACTACTATCGACCACGCGCCGCATGAGGCAAATGCCTTCATCGCCCCCCAAATCGTTTTCAGTGAGCCACGTTTGCAGGGGGTTGAGTTGGGAGAGATCGAATTGGGCGGCAATTTCGGCGCGCTCGCAGCCGGCGCGCACCACGCTGGCCTCGCCCCGATCGCCCAGCACCAGGGCCAGGGCGTCGATCAGAATCGACTTGCCGGCGCCGGTCTCGCCGGTGAGCACGGTGAAGCCCGGCTCGAACTCGAGTTCGACGCGATCGACGATGACGAAATCTTTAACTGAGAGATGGAGCAGCACGGATCGCTCTTAATATTTGCGCCGAATTTACGGCTAACTCCCCTCTCCCACTTGTGGGAGAGGGGCCGGGGGAGAGGGCGACCGAAGAAATGGGCGCTCGCGTTACCCTCTCCCTAACCCTCTCCCGCAAGCGGGAGAGGGGATTTATAAGGTTTTCCCTGACGCCTGATTCACAGCTTCTCACCCCAGTGCAACTTCTGCCGCAGCATGTCGTAGTAGCTGTGGCCGCGCGGCCGGAGCAAGGTGAGCGTATGCGTTGAGCGGCGCACGCGCACGCGGTCGCCGGGTTTCAGCTCCAAGCGGCGTTGGCCGTCGAAGTTGGCATTGCAGTCATCGGCGCGGATCACCAGCACTTCAATTTCGGAATGGCTGTTGACGGCGATGGGGCGGTTGCTCAGGGTATGGGGGCAGATCGGCACCAGCACCATGGCCTCCAGCGTCGGGTGCAAGATCGGGCCACCGGCGGAAAGCGCATAAGCAGTCGAGCCGGTGGGCGAGGCAATGACCAAACCATCCGAGCGCTGGCTGTAAACGAATTGGCCGTCGATAAACACCTCAGTCTCGATCAAGCGGCCGGTCGCACCTTTGCTCACCACCACATCATTGAAGGCGCGCGCATGGAACGCCGGCTCACTATCGCCAGCGCGCTCGACAGAGACATCCAACAAAAAGCGATTTTCGCTGGTGTATTCGCCATCGAGAATCTCACCCAGGGTCTCGGTCATGGTATCCACCGACACATCAGTGAGAAAGCCGAGCCGACCTTGATTAACCCCGACCACCGCCACATCGTAGTCGGCCAGGATGCGCGCGACGTTGAGCATGGTGCCATCGCCGCCCAGCACAATCACCAAGTCCGCCACATTGCCGATATCCACCAAGCGCGCGGAATCGAAACCGGGGATGCCCATGCGATCAGCGGTTTGCACCGTGATCAATACCTTGCAGCCCCGCTGCTCCAGATACTCGGCGAGCCGAACGATGGGGCCGCTGATTTCTTGCGTATTGTATTTGCCAACCAGGGCGACGGTCTTGAAGGGGAAATGCATAATGGATGAAATTATAGCCTTGGCCGACGATAACTTCATAAAATTCCCAAAATCCGTACAATGGACCCCATGCTGGATAAACGCTCACAACTGCTGCTGAAGACCCTGGTCGAACGCTATATCACCGAAGGCCAGCCGGTCGGCTCGCGCACGCTGTCCAAGTATTCGGGGCTGGATTTAAGCCCCGCCACCATCCGCAATGTGATGGCGGATCTGGAAGAGATGGGGTTCATCGCCAGCCCGCACACTTCCGCCGGACGCATCCCCACCACGCGCGGCTATCGGGTGTTTGTCGATACCTTGCTCACGGTGCAGTCGATTCCCTCCGCCGAGGTGCTGCAACTGGAAAGCCAGCTCGACGCTTCCGACCCGCAGCGGCTCTTCGCTTCTGCCTCGCGTTTATTGTCTGATCTGACCCAGTTCGCCGGCATCGTGGTCGCCTCTAAGCGCACCAATGCCATTCGCCATATCGAGTTTCTCAATCTTTCCGAGCGGCGCATTCTGATGATTTTGGTCTCCACCGATGGCTCGGTGCAAAACCGTATTCTCATGCCGGCTGAAACGTACACCGCCAGTGAACTGACCGAAGCCGCGAATTTTTTCAATCGGCACTACACCGGCCGTGCCTTGGAAGAAGCCAAAGACAATATCCACACCGAATTGAAGAAACTGCGCCAAGACATGACCGGCCTGATGAGTGCCGCGCTCGAAGCCGGGGCTGAAACCCAAGAACAATATGTGATCACCGGCGAGGGCAAGCTGCTCGACGTGCACGAGCTCTCCAGCAATATGGATCAACTGCGCAAACTGTTCGCCCTGTTTGAACAAAAAACCCAGTTGATGCAACTGCTCGCGGTCGGACAACAAGGCGAAGGCGTGCAAATCTTCATCGGCGGGGAATCCGGCGCGATGCCGCTGGATGAATGCAGCGTGGTAACCGCGCCGTATGAAGTCAACGGCCAAGTCATCGGCACCGTCGGCGTGATCGGCCCCACGCGCATGGCTTATGATCGGGTGATCCCGATTGTGGATATCACGGCTAAGCTGCTGTCGAGCGCGCTTTCTTATCACTAAAACAAACCTCTTTAGCCGCGAATTAACGCGAATTTTCGCTAAATAAAATCAGCAGCGATTCTCCCCGGGTTTAATTCGTGTAAATTCGCGTTAATTCGCGGCCAAAGCTTTTGAGGTCAATTCATGCACTACGCTCCAGAACCACCCTATTCCCACGGCACCATTCCCAAAGTCGGCGTGTTGCTGCTCAACCTCGGCACCCCCGCCGCCCCGACCGGTGCGGCGGTGCGGCCGTATCTGAAACAGTTTCTGTCCGATCCGCGCGTGATCGAGATTCCACGCTTGGTATGGTGGCCAATCCTTAATCTCATCATTCTCAATACGCGCCCGAATAAATCCGCCAAAAAATACGCGCAGATTTGGACGAACGAAGGTTCGCCGCTGCTGGTGCATACCCAGCGCCAAAGCAAAATGCTGCAAGGCTATCTGGGCGAGCGCACGCGCACGCCGCTGGTGGTTGATTTTGCCATGCGCTACGGCAGCCCCAGTGTGGAGAGCGTGATCGACAAGCTCAAGGCCCAAGGTTGTGATCGCATTCTGGCTATTCCGCTCTATCCGCAATACGCGGCCAGCTCGACCGCCAGCGCAATAGATGCCGTATTCGCCGCACTCGAAAAATCGCGCAACATGCCAGCGCTGCGCAGCATCAAGCACTACCACGACCACTCCGGCTACATCGCGGCACTGGCGCAAAATGTGAACGACTACTGGATGCAAAATGGGCGGCCAGATAAGCTGGTAATGAGCTTCCACGGCGTGCCGCGCTTTTCCCTCGACAAAGGCGACCCGTATCACTGCGAATGCCAAAAAACCGGGCGTCTGCTGGCCGAGCAGTTGGGACTTAAGCCCGAACAATTCCTAATTACCTTCCAATCGCGCTTCGGCCGTGCCGAATGGCTGAAGCCCTACACCCAAGCCACACTGGAAGATTTAGGCAAAAAAGGCACGCAACGCGTGGACGTGATCTGCCCCGGCTTCGTTGCCGACTGCTTGGAAACCCTGGAAGAAATCGCGATGGAAGGTCGCGCTGCTTTTATCAGCGCCGGCGGCAAGACGTTCAACTACATCCCATGCTTAAACGAGCATCCGGATTGGATCCGCGCCCTGGCCGACATTGCATTGGCCAATCTGCAAGGTTGGCTGAGTGACGACCCCGCGCAACTCAAGCAAACCGCCGAACTATCCCGTAACCGCGCCCTGGGACTAGGCGCGAAAAAATAACAGTTCGTATAAGTCTTTTGCAATTTTCTTTAGGACAAATGATGCGTGTACTCATCTTGCTACTACTCTTTTTCGTTAATACCACCGTATGGGCAGAGGAGACACGCGGCATAGGGTTCCCCACCGTTGCCGCAGCCCTTGAAGCATTGAAAGCTCGAACTGATGTAAATATTTCGATCCAAGGCGGCTGGACAATAGCCGATGATCGCTTAGCCGATACGATTTGGTCCTTCACGCCGTCCGACCATCCTGCATATCCTGCGGCGGTGAAACGGGCTATTGTGTCGAAAGACGGTGGGCTTTACGTCAATATGACCGCACTTTGTCAAGCTAGTAAAGCGGCATGTGACAAGCTAATCACTGACTTCAAAGAGCTTAACGAAAAAATGATTCAGTCTATTCGTAAGGAAAGTGCGCAAGCCACGCCAGAATCGGAAATTCAAGTACAACGGCTCGGGGATGATGCATTTCGCCTCACACTTAAAAGCTTTCGTAGCAGGACGGTCGATGCCGGGCAAGAGGAGTTACTGGCGAAGGCAAGAGAAGTTTGCGGAGGGAAGAGCGCTCGCTATGGCAAATACACATTTGAAACAGATGAAGCCATCAGCCCAACCGCCGCTGAAAAGCGTCCTTTTATGATAAGGCAGGACATAATCTGTGGCGGTACTGAAAGTTCACCCGCTCCAACCTCAGCAAACAAAGACCCACAATGGCGGCCAACAACCTCCCAAGAGCAGCTTGTTGAACGGCAAACGCTTGCGTATTTTTCTGCCAAGGATGGAAAAAAGTATCAAGCAGCATACGCACTATTATCACCTGCGCAAAAAGAAATCATATCGTACGAGCGTTGGACATCTATGAGGGAGGAATTTAACGCTAAGGCGGGAGAGGTTTTAAGCCGGAAGATTAAGAAGGTTACCTGGTACAAAGACCCCCCGCGCGCCGCACCGGGTGTCTATGCTGCTGCAGATTTTGTCAGCCAGTTCGCAAATGTTGACCTCCACTGCGGCTTCATCGCATGGCAGGAACAACCTGACGGTTCCTTTTTATTGGTGCGTGAAGAAGAAAATTTTATCGACAACAATGTAAAGAAAAAGCTTAAACCCGGCGAATTTGAGAAAGTCCGCGCTCAATTTGGTTGCTAGGCGCCGGTAGTTTGTAAGTTTAAAGTCAAGTAAGTCGCTGAATGCTCCTTACCTGTGCGTCTTAATCCACGAGTTCCCAGTCTTGCATCCGCAACCCAATCACCCGCCCGAACTCGCCGGTGTTGTGCGTCACCAGCACCGCGTCATGGGCTCGGGCAATAGCGGCGATGAGGAGGTCGTTGGGCCCAATCGGTTTGCCTTGCACGAGCAGATCGGCCCGAATCAACGCGTAGTGTTCCGCGCACAGGTCGTCGAAGGGTAGGCTATTCAAGGGAGAGAAAAATAGTTTCAGCCGTTGCAGGTTTTCTTCCACCCGCGTGCTGCGGCGCGCACCAAACCACAACTCGGCCTTGACCACGCTGCACAAGGCGATGTCGGACGGCGAGCACGAACGAAACTGGCGCATGATGCCTGGATGCGCTTCGTTCAGCAGGCGAATACAAACGTTGGTATCCAGCAAATACACTACTTCAGCTCCGGCCGCTCTTCGTACTCGCCTTGCGGTAGCCGCGCCAGCGGCTCGCCCTGCCATTGCCCGAATACTTGTTCGAAATATCCCTGCGGCCACTGGCCGGGCTGACCAGCTTCCTGCTTCACCAGATTGGCCAGATAGCGCGAAAGAGGCAACTGGGCCTGACTGGCCTTGTTGCGGATCTGCGCCTCTACCTCATCCGGCACATAAAAATGTAATTGAGCCATGATCTTAACCTAACATGTATGTGATATATGTGTTCATGCTAGGCCACGCCCCTGCCTACGTCAAGCCAGATGTTTTCAAGCCTATTTTTATAGCCCCTACTTGAAACCATGAAATACATCCCCATTTGCCTCCCAGACTTTGGAGGAATGCATGTCAAATCAAGAAACTAGCCCTACAAGCGAAACCCCGCAAACCGAGCCGGAAACCGAGATCATGCCCAGCCTGGAAGAGATGCTCCAGGCAGCCGAACTCAAGGCGCAGGAGCACTACGACGCCTGGATGTATGCCAAGGCCGAGACGGAAAATATCCGCAAGCGCGGCCACGACGAGGCCGACAAGGCGCGTAAATACGCGGTGGAGAATTTCTCCGGCGAGTTGCTGGCGGTAAAAGATGCGCTGGAAGCGACGCTCGCGGTCGAGAGCGCCAATCTGGAAAGCCTGAGAAGCGGCGTCGATCTGACGCTAAAACAGCTCAGCACCGTATTCGAAAAATTCAAAATTCAAGAGATCAACCCGCTGGGTGAAAAATTCGACCCGCATAAGCATCAGGCCATGGCCATGGTAGAAGCCGACGCCGAGCCCAATACCGTGGTGATGGTGATGCAAAAGGGCTATGCCCTGAATGATCGCATCCTGCGCCCGGCGCTGGTGTCCGTGGCCAAGGCAAAAGAGGCTTGAAATAGCCTGCGCCCGCCCCATTTACAGTACAAGTCATCACTTTTTAGAGGAAATTTATCATGGGAAAAATTATCGGCATTGACCTGGGCACCACCAACTCCTGCGTTTCCATCATGGAAGGCGGCAAGCCTAAGGTGATCGAAAATTCAGAAGGCACGCGCACGACGCCTTCCATCGTCGCCTACACCGAAGACGGTGAGGTGCTGGTCGGTGCGTCTGCTAAGCGCCAAGGCATCACCAACCCGCAAAACACCTTGTTCGCGGTGAAACGCCTGATCGGCCGCCGCTTCGACGAACCCATGGTGAAAAAAGATATCGACCTCGTGCCCTACACCATCGTCAAAGCCGACAACGGCGACGCGTGGGTGGAAGTGCGCGGCAAGAAAATGGCGCCGCCGGAAGTCTCGGCCCAAGTACTGCGCAAAATGAAAAAAACTGCAGAAGATTATCTGGGTGAAGAAGTCACCGAGGCCGTGATCACCGTGCCCGCTTATTTTAACGACTCGCAGCGTCAAGCCACCAAAGACGCCGGAAAAATCGCCGGACTGGATGTCAAGCGCATCATCAACGAGCCGACCGCGGCCGCGCTAGCTTTTGGTCTCGACAAGAAAGAAGGCGACCGCAAGATCGCGGTGTATGACCTGGGCGGTGGCACCTTCGATATCTCCATTATCGAAATCGCTGAAATCGAAGGTGAACATCAGTTTGAAGTGCTCTCCACCAACGGCGACACCTTCTTGGGCGGCGAAGATTTCGACCAGCGCGTGATCGACTATCTGGCAGATGAATTTAAGAAAGAGCAAGGCATCGACCTGCGTAAGGACATGCTCGCGCTACAACGCCTGAAAGAGGCGGCAGAGAAAGCCAAGATCGAATTGTCTTCGGCGCAACAAACTGAAGTAAATCTACCCTACATCACGGCAGATGCGAGCGGGCCGAAACACTTGAACGTGAAAATCACCCGCGCCAAATTCGAAAGCTTGGTGGAAGAATTGATCCAGCGCACGATCGGCCCCTGCCAGATGGCGATCAAAGATTCAGGCATCAAAGTGACCGATATCGAGGACGTGATCCTGGTCGGCGGCATGACGCGCATGCCGCTGGTGCAAGAAAAAGTGAAAGAATTCTTTGGTAAAGAGCCGCGTCGCGATGTGAACCCGGACGAAGCCGTGGCCGTGGGCGCCTCGATCCAGGGCGGCGTGCTGCAGGGCGAAGTCAAAGACGTGCTGCTGCTCGACGTGAGCCCGCTCTCGCTCGGGATTGAAACCCTGGGCGGTGTGATGACCAAGCTGATCCAGAAAAACACCACCATCCCGACCAAGGCGCAGCAGGTGTTCTCCACTGCCGATGACAATCAAACCGCGGTGACCATCCACGTGTTGCAAGGCGAGCGTGAAATGGCCACGGCCAACAAGAGCCTGGGCCAATTCAACCTGGGCGATATCCCGCCCTCGCCGCGCGGCATGCCGCAGATCGAAGTCACGTTCGACATCGACGCCAACGGCATCTTGCATGTGTCGGCCAAGGACAAAGCCTCCGGCAAAGAAGCCAAGATCACCATCAAGGCGAACTCTGGCTTGTCGGATGAGGAAATCCAGCAAATGGTGCGCGACGGTGAAGCGCACGCCGAAGAAGACAAAAAGCAACGCGAGTTGGTCGATGCGCGCAACCAGTGCGATGGCTTGATCCATTCGGTGAAGAAAACCCTCACTGAGCAAGGCGATAAAGTCAGCGCGGAAGATAAGGCAACGATTGAAGCCGCGATCAAAGATGCCGAGGAAGCGCTCAAGTCCAACGACAAGGAAACCATCGAAGCCAAGATGCAAGCCTTAGGCACGGCCTCACACAAGCTGGCCGAACAGATGCAGGCACAAGCCGCGCAACAAGGTGCGGGTAGCGCGCCTGGAGCTGACGGTAAAAAGGATGAAGACGTCGTCGACGCCGAGTTCGAAGAAGTAAAAGACCAGAAATAATTATCTTCTGCCACAGAGGGCACAGAGAACACAGAGGCGACTCTGTTATCCTCTGTGCCCTTTGTGTGCTCTGTGGCGAGTGATCTAAATGTCCAAACGTGATTATTACGAAGTGCTAGGCGTCAACCGCGACGCATCAGACGACGACATCAAAAAGGCGTACCGCAAGCTCGCCATGAAGCATCATCCGGACCGCAATCCGGATAGCAAAGAATCGGAAGATAAATTCAAGGAGGCGAAACTCGCCTACGAGATTTTGTCCGATACCAGCAAGCGCGCGCAGTACGATCAATTCGGTCATGCGGGCATGGAAGGCGGCGGGGGTGGGCAAGGCTTCGGCAATTTCGCCGATGCATTCTCTGATATTTTTGGGGATATTTTTGGCGGGGCGGCCGGGGGCGCTGGGCGGCGCACCAATGTCTATCGCGGCGCTGACCTGCGCTACAACATCGACATCAGCCTGGAAGACGCCGCGCGCGGCAATGAAACCAAAATCCGCATTCCCACCATGGAAGCGTGCGAGCCCTGTGGCGGCACGGGGGCGAAAACGGGTACCGCACCCACCACCTGCACCATGTGCGGCGGCCACGGCCAAGTGCGCATGCAGCAGGGATTTTTTTCGATCCAGCAAACCTGCCCCACCTGCCATGGCAGCGGCAAGATGATCACCGACCCGTGCGGCGATTGCCATGGCGCGGGGCGCGTGAAGAAACACAAAACCTTGTCGGTAAAAATCCCGGCCGGCGTGGACGAAGGCGACCGCATTCGTTTAACCGGCGAAGGCGAAGCGGGCATCAACGGCGGCCCACCGGGCGACTTATACGTCGTGATCCAACTGCGCGAGCACCTGGTTTTCAAACGCGACCACGACGATCTGCATTGCGAAATGCCGATCAGCTTCACCGCTGCCGCGCTGGGCGGGGACGTTGAAATTCCCACCTTGGACGGCCACGCCAAAATCAAAATCGCGGAAGAAACCCAAACCGGCAAAGTATTCCGCCTGCGCGGCAAAGGCATCAAAGGCGTACGCAGCCAGACCCACGGCGATCTGTATTGTCACGTCGTGGTGGAAACCCCCGTCAATCTGACTACGCGGCAGAAGGAATTGCTGCGCGAGTTGGAAACCTTAAGCCTGGGTGAAGACAACAACCCACGCGCCAAAGGTTGGTTGGATAAGGTAAAGGATTTTTTCGGGCAGTAATGCTCGATGGTGCCGTCATTGCGAGAAGCGCAGCGACGAAGCAATCTGTAAGAGACAATTGTACTGAAAGTTAAGATTGCTTCGCTGCGCTCGCAATGACGCGGTCTGTGGCTGAATCAGAAATTCGGCTTCGGTGACGCCTGTTGGTAGCGCACAACACCCGCCATGATTTCCGCTTTCGCCGCATCCGCCCCAACCCAGCCTTCGACCTTCACCCATTTATTCGGCTCCAGGTCTTTGTAGTGCTCAAAGAAATGGGCGATTTGATTGAGCATCATGGCGGGAAAATCTTCCGGCTTTTGCATCGCTTTGTACAAGGTGCAAAGTTTATCCACCGGTACGGCGATAATTTTCGCGTCGATGCCCGCTTCATCGGTCATCTTCAGCATGCCCAACGGACGGCAGCGCACCACAACCCCAGTGATCAGCGCCACCGGCGTCACCACCAGCACATCCACCGGGTCGCCGTCCTCCGACAAGGTGTGCGGCACATAGCCATAGTTGCAGGGATAGTGCATGGCGGTGGACATGAAGCGGTCGACGAACATGGCGCCGGTTTCCTTGTCCACTTCGTATTTGATTGGCTCGCCGTGCATCGGAATTTCGATGATGACGTTGATATCGTTCGGTACGTCGCGGCCGGAGCTGACTTTATCTAAGTTCATTTTTTACATTCCCTCAATCTGACCACGCACTGCATCGGCCCAGTTGTTTGGCGTTTCGTAGAGGCGCACCCGCTCCAGGCGCAGATGATTGCCATACACATCGATATACGCCGCATTCAGCACCTTGAACGCCGCTAGCGCGAGATTTTCCGCCGTGGGCACGGTATCCAGCACTACGGTTTTGTGCCCCGGCATGCTGTTGAGGAAATCCAGCACTACGCTATCGCCCCGGTACACCAAGAAGGCGTGATCCCATACATTCGCTATTTTTTCCAAGGCGATATTTTTCACGTCGGTGAAATCCATCACCATGCCCTGCTCGGATGCGCCTTCAGTCTGAATAATCTCACCCGACAAGGTGACTTCCAGCGCGTAGCGGTGGCCATGCAAATGCCGGCACTGGCTCTTGTGCTGCGGGATACGGTGGCCGGCGTCGAATTCGAGTCTGCGTGTAATAAGCATTGAATAAACCTGCAAAAATTCATGTGATTATAGCATTTACACGAATAAGCCTTAGAATCCTGCCATGCCCAATACCCCCCAACTCACTGTCACCGATCACGACCGCGATGCGGCGCATCGAACTTATGTTTACCCCGTCGTGTCGCGCCGTGCGGGTGGGGTATCGGTCGGCATCAACCTCAACCCCAACAACGCGTGCAATTGGCGCTGCATCTACTGCCAAGTGCCCAATCTCAAGCGCGGTGCGGCCCCGGTGATTGATCTCAAGCAACTCGAAGCCGAGCTGACCGCGCTGCTCACCGATATTCTGCATGGCGATTTCATGCAAACGCGCGTGCCAGATGATGCGCGGCGACTGAACGATATCGCGCTATCGGGCAACGGCGAGCCCACCAGCGCCAAAGAATTTTCCGAAGTGGTGCAACTGATCGGCCGCGTGATGAAGCGCTTCGATCTGGTGGGCAAGATCAAGTTGGTGCTGATCACCAACGGCAGTTTGATTTCGCGTGAGTCGGTCCAAGCCGGTTTAAAGCGCATGGCCAAGTTGAATGGAGAGGTTTGGTATAAGCTGGATTCGGCTACGCGCGAGGGTATGACACGCATCAACAACACCCGCCAGTCGCTAAAAAAAACGGCAGAGCATCTGACCCTGGCCGCCAGTTTGTGCCCAACCTGGGTTCAGACTTGCGTCTTTGCTTTGGATGGCGCTCCGCCCACGGAAACGGAACAACAAGCTTATCTGGATTTTTTAGCGCGCTTGATACAGCAAGGCATCAAGCTGAAAGGGGTACTGCTCTATGGTATCGCGCGGGAAAGCCATCAAGCTGAAGCCCCGCGGCTATCGCCGTTGCCACAGACGTGGCTGACGCAATTCGCAAACAAAATCGAACAACTGGGGTTGGCGGTCCGGGTGAACCCGTAGCCAACCCCAGCTTTTAACTTATTCCGCCTCAGGCTCTTTACGCCCGGTCTTGGCCGCTTTTTTCAGGCTCTTATATAGATCTGGATGAGCATCCTTCAGATACTCGATGATTTCGAGATCTTCGCGCTTAAGCCGGCTTAGGTCGATCTGCTCCACATGTACCAGACGCAGCAGTTCTTTCACCGGTTTGGGCATCTTGCGACCGCTTTCATAACGCGAACCACCACTCTGGGTCACGCCGATCTTGGTCCAGAAATCCTGTTGATTTAGGCCCAGCTTGCGCCGGACATCACGCGGATTAGCGATTTTTTCGAGCAATTTCATATAAGTTTCCTTATCCAACGGGTTATTAATGCATGTTCTATGGCTTTGACATGCAAATTGAATGCCAGGTTCTGTCCCTTATTTGAAATATTAGCATAGGCACTAGCGCAACAGACTTCAACCGCTTGATGCAATGCAAAATATTCGCACGCTACCAACGCACCCCTGTATCGAACTCCGACATAAACTCCTAACACGTGAATGTCATAAGCTCATCAACAAGCGCGGATTTTCGACAAAGCATCCGCGGTGAATAAACCCCTCGCATCGTAGGCCAACTTCACGTATGATGCGCCTCGTTGTGCTTTGCAGCAGTGATGATTCGCCCAGTTTGTTCTGTGGCGAACTCGATCCGGGACTGTATTCACAGCCCCATCGTCCCCGACCTTTTTTATTTTTTTAGCCGCGTCGAAGAATTCCTTTTCGAGGTAATTGCGGCACTCGGTTGGCGCCGATGTTATAGCGCGCCGCTTAACCATTTTCATTTTGGACTTGCGCCGCATTTGAATCGCCTCGCTTATCAAGCGAGTCGTAACCTATTGGCTTGCGCCTAAGCGCTAGCCATGCTGAAGAGGAATTGCCATGAGTTTTGCAAATTTTGGTTTGAACCCATCCCTATTAAAGACTATTGAGTCGAGCGGTTACACCACGCCCACCGCCGTACAAGTCGCAGCGATCCCTGCCGCGCTGGCCGGTCATGACCTACTTGTTTCTTCCCATACCGGCAGCGGCAAGACCGCCGCGTTTTTGCTCCCGAGCCTGCAACGCATTTCAGCTCCCTCCAGTAAGCCTGGTAAAGGGCCGCGCGTACTGGTGCTCACGCCGACACGCGAACTCGCGCAGCAAGTGGAAAAAGCCGCTTGGACCTATGGCGCTGAAATGAACCGCCTGCGCACCGCCGTACTGGTCGGTGGCTCGCCTTACGCCCTGCAATTGAAGAAGCTGAAAGATCCTGTGGATATCGTGGTCGCCACCCCTGGCCGCCTGATGGATCATATGCAAAGCGGCCGCATCGATTTTTCACGCCTGGAAGTATTGGTGCTGGACGAAGCCGATCGCATGTTGGACATGGGCTTTATCGACGACATCCAAACCATCGTTGCAAGCACTCCGGAAACGCGCCAAACATTGCTGTTCTCGGCCACGCTCGACGGCGTCGTGGGCAACCTGGCACGCAAGCTCACGCGCAACCCGCAGCGCATTGAAGTCGCCACGCCGGTGCAACACGAAGCGCGTATCGACCAGCGCCTGCTGTTCGCCGACAACTTCAGCCACAAGAACAAACTGCTCGACGCGCTGCTGCGTGACACCGATCTCAACCAAGCCTTGATCTTCACCGCCACCAAGCGCGGCGCGGAAGAACTCGCAGAAAGCCTGTTTGAGCAAGGCTTCGCTGTTGACGCCCTGCATGGCGACATGCAGCAAAGCAAGCGCAACCGCACCTTGCAACGTCTGCGCGACGGCCGCACGCGTGTGCTGGTCGCCACCGACGTTGCCGCGCGCGGCATCGACGTAGCGGGCATCACCCACGTCATCAACTTCGACCTGCCGCGCCAAGCAGAAGATTACGTGCATCGCATCGGCCGCACCGGTCGTGCCGGGCGCACCGGCTCCGCGGTGACGTTGGTCAACCACAGCGAAAAACGTTTGGTACGCGACATCGAGCGCTACACTAGCCAAACCATTCGCATTGACGTGATCGCCGGGTTGGAACCAACCGCACGCACAGATAAGCCAGCGCCGTCACGTCGCCCGAGCTTTGGCGACAAGCCCAAGAAGCCCTTCGCCGCCCGCGGCAACGACCGCTTCGACGGCGCACGCAAAGCCAGCCCCAGCACCGGCAGCAAACCGCGTACCGGTGCAGGTGGTAGTGGCGCGCCCTGGAGCGGTGGCTTTCGCAACGACGGTCCCCGCACCAACGCAGGACCTTCGCGTCGCCGTTTTAGCGAATAAACCGGTCATTTCATCGACCTGATAACGGGGGCCTTGTGCCCCCGTTTTTGTTTTGTGCCCGCGATTGACGCGAGAACATTTGTTCTCTATATTGGAGAACAAATGTTCTCTGACACCGCGCCATGACCGACACCACCAAAGACGCCGATTACCTGGGCAAGCTGCAAGACTATTACGCTGCTTGGAAGAGCCTGCCCTCCTACGCCCGGCTGTGCGAGGTGCTGGGACTGGCCTCGCGCTCGGCAGTGGGCAAGGTGCTGAACCGGCTACGTGAAGCCGGTTTTTTAGCGCGCACGCCGGATGAGATTTGGGTGCCCACTCACCGCTTCTTCGAACGCTCCTTGGCGGCATTTCGCGTGCCGGCCGGCACGCCGGCCACGACGGGCGATGCCGGGGTCGAAGCGTTCGCGGTCGATGATTATCTGATCGGCAAACCGTCGCACACCACCTTGGTGCCGGTGAAAGGCGACTCGATGATCGACGCCGGCATTTTCGAAGGCGACATCGCCGTGGTGGAAAAACGCGTTGCGGCGCAAGCGGGCGATATCGTGGTCGCCATCGTCGATAACGAATTCACCATCAAGACCCTGGCATTAGAGCGCGGCAAGTATGTGCTGCACCCGGCCAACCCCGCCTATCCCGTGATCCGCCCGCGCAGCCAGTTGGAACTATTCGGCGTGGTGGTCGGCATCATCCGCAAATACCGAAGTTAATCCGCAATGCGCAACCCGAAAAAACTGGAGCGCGCCGCCGTCCAGCGCAGCCTCACCCCCGTCGCAAATTTAAATGCGATGCTGCCGCCCGGCAGCCATCCCCTGCTCGCACGCCCGGTGCCAGCTGGCTTTCCCTCCCCCGCAGATGATTACGTCGAGGGATGCATCAGCCTCGACGACTATCTGGTGCGCGCACCGGCATCAACGTTTTTTCTCAAAGTCGCGGGCGACTCGATGCGCGGTTTGGCTATTTTCGACGGCGACCTGCTGGTGGTGGATCGCGCGCTGCAGGCCACGCACGAAAGCGTGGTGATCGCGGTACTCGACCATGAATTTACCGTGAAGCAATTGCTGCATACGCCTAATGGCTATGTGCTGCACGCCGCCAACCCGGCTTACTCTGACATCGTAATCAAGCCGGAGCAGGAACTGACGATCTGGGGCGTAGTGCGCTGGGCGATTCACCGATTGTCAGTGTAAAAAATTCATGCATAAAACCGCCATCGCCCTCATCGACTGCAACAACTTCTACGTCTCCTGCGAGCGCGTGTTCCAGCCGCGGCTCGAAGGCCGGCCGGTGGTGGTGCTGTCCAACAACGATGGCTGCGTGGTGGCGCGCTCGCAGGAGGTGCGTGATCTCGGCGTCAAAATGGCCGTGCCGTGGTTTCAAATACGCGAGCTGGCCGAACGGCACGGCATCATCGCCTTCTCCTCCAACTACACGCTGTACGCGGACATGTCGAACCGGGTGATGAGTTTGCTCGCCGACTTCAGTCCACAGCAGGAGATCTATTCCATCGACGAATGCTTTCTCGATCTCAGCGGCTTTAAGCATCTCGACTACACCGCCTACGGCCAGCGCATCCGCGCCACCATCAAACAGCATGTCGGCCTGCCGGTCTGCGTCGGTATCGGCGCTTCCAAAACGCTGGCCAAGCTCGCCAACCATGTCGCCAAAAAGCGGCACTGCTATGCCGGCGTCTGCGACTTCAACGCCTTGGACGCCGACGCACTCGACGCGTTATTAGGCACGATAGAAGTGCGCGAAGTATGGGGCGTCGGGCCGCGCATCAGCGCACATTTGATCGAGATGGGCATCAGCACCGTGCGCGATCTCAAGCGCGCCCCACCCAAAATGATCCGCAGCCAATTCAGCGTGGTGCTGGAGCACACCGTCGCCGAGTTGAACGGCGAAGCCTGCCTCACCCTGGAAGAAATCGCGCCGCCGAAGCAGCAGATCATGGCCTCGCGCTCCTTCGGCGAGCACGTGTATACGCTGGAGGAATTAGCGCAAGCGGTGGTCACCTACACCACGCGCGCCGCCGAAAAATTGCGGCGTCAAACCTCGCTCGCCGGAGCGATTCAAGTGTCTATCCGCACCAACCCATTCAAGCCCGATGCGCCGCAATACCAGCGCGGCTTACTCGTGCCGCTGCCCACGCCCAGCGATGACACGCGGCAACTGGTGCGCGCCGCGCTGTTCGGACTGCGCCGGCTCTACCGCCCGGGCTTCGCTTATCAGAAGGCAGGCGTGGTACTCAGCGAGTTGATCCCGATCGAACAGCGCCCACGCACGCTGTTCGACGATACCGCCGCGCAAGCGCGCAGCCAGTCCTTGATGCGTGTGATGGATGGCATCAACCGCATCATGGGCGAGCACACCTTGCATTTGCTGGGAGAAGGTCTGGAGAAACGCTGGAAAATGCGCCGTGGCCACAAGACGCCGAACTACACCACGCGCTTTGATGAAATCGCGGTCGCGCGTGCTGATTAACGGAACTTTTGCCCGCAACCGGTCTCCCATTAAGGTCATTATTTGGCTGAAGATTTCTGGAACCACATATTGCCGGTAAGCTGGCGCCATGCTACTTTTAAAACCATGAGCAAAACGTTGCGACAAAGCCTGGCGATTTTCTTGATGCTGTGGCTGCCGATTTTTAGCGGCAGCGCACTGGCCATGGTGTCGTGCCCACACATGATGTCGCATGACATGTCCATGTCAGCAGCCGAGCATGCCGATCACAGCAATACCCAGAGCCAACAACAGCAAGAAAATAGTCTAAGCTGCGATCAGTGCGGCCTGTGTCAGGTTGCCTGTTCGCCCGGATTGACCGCTTCTCTGAACCCTTTTATAACTGCGACGTCTAGCGTGGAGAACGCGACGCCGCTTAGTCCTTTCCGCTCCATCACCCTGCCGCTGCTCGATCCGCCTCCGCTCGTTCTCGTTTAACGCAAATATTGCCGCTTACCCCTCCGCTGCTTGTATCGCGGACGGGTAAACGTCCTATATTCCTATATCGATTGGCGGCAACTCCGCCAGCGATTCACGCGATTAAAGGAGTCTCCATGAATACGATTAAACGCTTTGCCACGGGCGCAACGCTGCTGAGCACGCTGTTCACCACCAGCGCATACGCCCAAGCCACCGACCCCGCAGCGTCCGCCCCGCCACTGCGATATGAAAGTGCATTTTCGGATTACCGCGCGCAACAAGACACGACACTACTGCCTTGGAAGAATTTATTCACGGCGGGTGCAGATTTTGCCGATGCGAATACGCAAACCGCGCCAATGGAAGCTACGGCGCGCAAAGTGCCCGTGGACATACAGGCCGGTATGCCAACCCAATTGGCACAAGCCACGGCCAGCGATACGCGCGGCCGCATCGAATCCATCAACCCCACTGATGGAAAGGTGAAGCTCAAACATGGCCCGATCCCCAAGTTCGACATGCCGGGGATGACCATGTTGTTCCGCGTGCAAGACCCGAAGCTGCTCACACAAATCAAAGTGGGGGATGAAGTCGGTGTCACGCTGGAGAAAAGCGGCGGCAGCTTAGTCATTACGGGATTCCAAAAATAAGGAGGCACCATGACCACTCCACTCAATCGACCTTTATCGCGACCGAAGCTACTGGTGACCGCACTCGCCACGCTTACGCTCAGCGGTTGCGCCAGCTTTTCGGCGGATGGCGGCTTCAAGCGCGTCGAGGGCGAAACGCAATCTCGCCTCGGCGCAAACGTGCAAGTACCGCGCCCGGCGGATAGTGCGGCCACGACGCAGGTGCGCGCGCTCTTGGCCAAACCGCTCTCCGCCGACGATGCGGTGCAAATCGCGCTGCTCAACAATCCCGGCCTGAAAGCCAGCTTGGCGGAATTACAAATCGCCGAAGCGGATTTAGTGCAAGCCGGTCGGCTGCGCAACCCTGGCTTCTACTTCGCGCGTTTAAAGCGCGGCACGGAAATCGAACTCGAACGCACCTTCACCCTCGATATCCTGGGGCTCTTCACCATCCCGCTCAAAACTGAAATCGAATCGCGCCGCTTCGAGCAAGCGCAGCTCGGCGCGGCGGGCGATGTACTCAAGCTGGCGGCGGAAACCCGGCGTGCGTATTTCAGCGCCGTTGCCGCGCAAGAATCCTTGGTCTATTTGGAGCAAGTGAAAATCGCCGCCGAAACTGGCGCGGAACTGGCGCGGCGCATGGCGCAAGTCGGCAATTGGAGCCGGCTTACCCAAATGCGCGAACAGTTGTTCTATGCCGAATCCACCAGCCAGTTGGCGCGCGCCAAACAAACAGTCATCGCGGAACGCGAGCGGCTGACGCGCCTGATGGGGCTATGGGGCAGCGATCTCGGCTTCAAACTGCCGGAGCGCTTGCCAGTGCTGCCCGCCAAGCCGGTAGAGCGTACCGAGGTCGAAGCGACCGCAATGCAAAACCGACTCGATCTACAGATGGCCAAGCAGGAAGTGGCAGGCATGGCGCAATCGATCGGTCTGAGCAAAGCCACGCGCTTCGTCAATGTGCTGGACCTCGGTTACCAGCACAACACCTCGAATGAAGCGCCGCGCCAAACCGGGTATGAAATCGATATTCAAATTCCGATCTTCGACTGGGGCGACGCAAAAGTGGCGCGGGCCGAGGCAGCCTATAGGCAAGCGGTTAACCGCACCGCGGAGACCGCGATCAATGCCCGCTCCGAGGCACGCGAGGCGTACCAAGCCTATCGCACCGCCTACGATCTTGCTCAGCACTATCGAGATGAAATCGTGCCCCTGCGCAAGAAAATCTCGGATGAACAATTGCTGCGCTACAACGGCATGCTGATCAGCGTATTCGAATTGATCGCCGATGCGCGCGAGCAAGTAATGAGCGTGAACGGCTACATTGAATCGCTGCGCGATTACTGGATCGCCGAAACCGACTTGCAGGGCGCGCTCTCCGGCCCGGGCAGCGGATCCAATAAAACGCTTGCTCAGCCCGCTGCGAGCGGCGACAGAAATTAAAGAAAGGAAATGATGATGGTTACCCGTCGAGATTTTATCCGCAGTTCCGGCGCCGCTTTGTTGGGGGCAGGCTTGGTTTCCAAGACAGCCGCCGCCGCTATCCCCGAAGCGGTGATGCAAGAATCTGCCGCAACGCAGCGTCCCTTGTTGCCGCCCAACGGCCGGCCCTATAACCCGATCGTCACGCTCAATGGCTGGTCCCTACCCTGGCGTATGAAAAATGGCTGGAAGGAATTCCACCTGGTGGCTGAGCCCGTGGTGCGCGAAATGGCGCCCGGCATGAAGGCTAACCTGTGGGGCTACAACGGCCAGAGCCCCGGCCCCACCATCGAATGCGTGGAAGGCGACAAAGTGCGCATCTTCGTCACCAACAAGCTGCCGGAACATACCACGGTCCACTGGCACGGCATGCTGCTGCCGAACGGCATGGATGGCGTGGGCGGCCTCAACCAGCCGCAAATTCAGCCCGGCAAGACTTTCGTATACGAATTCGAAATGAAGAAATCCGGAACCTTCATGTACCACCCGCACGCTGACGAAATGGTGCAGATGGCGATGGGCATGTACGGCGGATTTATTGTGCATCCGAAAAATCCGAATCAGCACCGGGTCGATCGCGACTTTTTCTTCATCATGGCGGCCTACGACATCGACCCCGGCAGCTATACGCCGCGCGTATCCGAAATGTTGAACTTCAATATGTGGACTTGGAACAGCCGCGTGTTTCCGGGGATCGATCCCTTCGTGATCCGTCAGGGCGACCGGGCGCGCATCCGCTTCGGCAACCTGACCATGACCAATCACCCGATCCATATGCACGGCTATGATTTCGAAGTCACCGGCACCGACGGCGGCTGGGTGCCGAAATCCGCGCGCTGGCCGGAAGTGACCATAGACTGCGCGGTGGGACAAATGCGCGCGTTCGAATTCGATGCGATCTATCCGGGCGACTGGGCCATCCACTGCCACAAATCGCACCACACCATGAACGCCATGGGCCATGACGTGCCGACCATGATCGGCGTGGACCAGCGCGGCGTCGCGAAAAAAATCAATCAACTCGTGCCGGAATACATGGTGATGGGCGAACGCGGTATGGCCGACATGGCAGAAATGGAAATGCCGCTACCCGAAAACACCCTGCCCATGATGACCGGCCAGGGCCCGTTCGGACCGGTGGAAATGGGTGGCATGTTCAGTGTGGTGAAGGTGCATCCGGGCATCAAACCCGGCGACTACAAAGACCCCGGCTGGTACCAACACCCGAAAGGCACGGTGGCTTCTGAATGGACCGGCGACATGCCGGAACCCAAACGCGCCAAAGCGCCCAAGGCAGACGGCAGTGAGTTAAAAGTCCGCAAGCCAAGCGGCCACAGTGGACATTAATTTAACGATTTAAGGACTCATCATGAAATTTTCTTATACGCTTGCCTGCCCACAACAAAGCTAGCTATTCCATCCCCCGCCCAGCGCCTTAAATAAATCGGCAATCGCCGCGCGTTGGGCGCGCTGGGCATCGGCGCGGTTCTGCTCGGCGTTAAGTAGATTACGCTCGGCGTCGAGCACATCAAGCTGGCTCGCTACCCCATTTTCATAGCGCAGCTTCGCCAGATGCAAGGACTGATTCAGCGCGACCACCCGCCGCGCTTCCGCCTCAAAGCGCTCGCGCATTTTCACTTGCGCGAGTATCGCGTTTCTGACTTCCATAAATGCCGTTTGAATCGCCTGCTGGTATTGGATCAGCGCCTGGCGTTCGCGCGCCTCGGCGGCATCGATTCCCGCTTTCAGTTTGCCGCCGGCGAAAATCGGCTGCGCGATGGCCGCGGCCAGCGACCAGATGCCGGCGGGTCCGCTGAACAAATTGCGCAGCAGCGCGCTTTCACCCCCCAAATAGCCGGTGAGCGAAATCGACGGAAAAAGCGCCGTACGCGCTGCATCAATGCGCGCATTGGCCGCGATCAAGCGCTGCTCGGCCTCGATCAAATCTGGGCGGCGCAACAAGAGTTCCGAGGGTAAGCCGGCTGGCGCCACCAAGACCAAGGGCGCGCTGCCCGCTTCCGCCGGGCCCCGCTCCACCGCGCCTTCATATATTGCCTTTGGGCTGCGTCCGAGCAAGACAGCGAGCGCATTCTCTTGCTGCCCGCGCTGAAGCGCCAGCGAGGGCAACTGCGCTTCTGCTGCCGCCACATCCGCTTCCAGTTGGCGGAAATCGAATTCCGAGATCACGCCCTCTTCGAAACGCAATTTTTGCAGCCCCAGCCATTCGTTGCGCGTGGCAAGCGCACGCTGCGTCGCGGCGATTTGTTCATCCAAGGCGCGCAGCGCGAAATAGCCCTGCACCACATCGGCGGCCAGCGTGATACGCACCGTCTCGCGCGCGGCTTCGCTCGCCAGCAAATCGGCCTGCGCCGCCGCCGTGGTATGGCGCAACCTGCCCCACAAATCCAGCTCGTATGCAACATTCAGCGTCGCACGATAATCGTTGCGCTCGCGCGACGTGCCGGGCGGCAGCGGCGTCGAACTGCTTTCTGAAGATTGCTGGCGGCTACGCGAGAAATTGGCATCCACACTGGGCGCTTCGTTTGAGCGCGTAATACCCAATTGGGCGCGCGCTTCGTCCACGCGCGCCACGGCCAGCGCCAGGTTAGAATTTTGCGCGAGCGCTTCATCGACCAGGCGGTTGAGCTGGGAGTCGCCATAAAGCTTCCACCACGCCTTGTCGATGCTCGATTCCGCGCGGCCTTCCGCCGCCCATGCCGCCGGCAACTCGCCCGTGGCGGGCTGTCGTGCGGGGCTCGTACTCGCGCAACCGACCAATAAAAAAGGAAGTGCTAGGCTCAGCCATAAACGATTAGGGCTGCTGCCCTCTCTCCTAACTCTCTCCCGCAAGCGGGCGAGAGGGACACAGGCTCGCTGCGCGAGTTTCATATTACGCATCGTCCTCCTCCTTTTTCGCCGTGACATGCGGATGCTGCACCGACTGGTGCGCGAGTTTTTTGTGGTGCTCGATCTCCTCTCGCAATTGCGCTGTGCTGCGTTTTTCTACGAGATGACGATCGGTGATGAGCTTGAAGAACATAGGCACGAAAAAGATCGCCAGAAAAGTCGCGGCCATCATGCCGCCCATCACGCCCGTGCCGACCGAATGCCGCGCCCCGGCGCCCGCGCCGGTGGATATCGCCAGCGGCAACACGCCGAGAATAAAGGCAAGCGAAGTCATGAGAATGGGACGGAAGCGCAGACGTGCGGCTTCCAGCGCCGCCGCCGAGGCGGAAAAACCCTCGTGATGCTTCATCGACGCGTATTCCACGATCAAGATGGCGTTCTTGGCGGCCAGCCCCAAAAGCGTGACCAAACCAATTTGAAAATAGACGTCGTTGGTCATGCCGCGCAACCATACCGCAGCCAATGCACCGAAGGTGCCGAAGGGCAGCGCCAACAATACCGAAAACGGCAGCGACCATTTCTCATACTGCGCGGCCAGGATCAGGAACACCATGATCGCCGCCAGGCCAATCGCCAAACCGGATGTGCCGCTGGATTTTTTCTCTTGAAACGAGGCGCCGCCCCAGTCGTAGCTAAAATCGGCGGGCAACACTTCTTGCGCGATGCGCTCCACGGCTTGAATCGCTTGGCCCGAAGAAACGCCCGGCGCACCCTGGCCGATCAGTTTGACCGCCGGCAAGTTGTTAAAGCGGTCAATCGAATCCGGTCCCGCAGTGAAACGCACATTGGCGAGCGCTTTGAGCGGCACCATCTCGCCCTTATCCGAACGCACATAGATATCGCCAATCGCCTCGGGGCGCATGCGATACACCGGGTCAGCCGACATCAATACCTGCCAGGTGCGTCCGTATTTATTGAAGTCGTTGACATAGTAAGTACCGAGCGTCGCGGCCAAAGTGTTATAGGCGTTGTCGACCGACACGCCGAGCGCTTTGGCTTTTTCCCGATCGAGATCGACATAAAGCTGCGGCACGGCGGCGCGCCAGAAAGTGTTGACGCCACCCAGTGCAGGATCTTTGTTGGCGCGCGCCAAAAATTGCCCCATCACTTCGGCCAAGCGGGCCGCGCCGCCTTCGCCGCGATTCTGGATATAAAACTCAAAACCGCCGGCGGTGCCCAATCCGAAAATGGGCGGCGGATTAAAGGCGAGCACCAGGGCTTCCTTAATGTTCGCGGTTTTCATGAACAACTCGCCCACCAACTGCTGCGAAGTCACTTGGCGCTGATCCCAATGCTTCTGCGTGACGAAAATCGTCGCCGCATTGTTGCGGTAGCCGCCGCCGATAAAATCAAAGCCGGTAAACGCCACCACGTCTTCATTCGCCGGGTTGGACTTCACCGCCTTCAATACCTCAGCCACCACGCGGTCGGTGCGTTCCAGCGTCGCGCCGTCCGGCAATATCACCGCCGAAATGTAATAGCCTTGATCCTCGTCCGGCACCAGGCTGCCCGGCGTGATGCGCCACAAGCCGGCGGTGATGGCCACCATGCCGGCGAACAGCAATAGGCCGATGCTGCCGCGGCGGATCATCCAGGCCACGCCATCGGCGTAGCGCCCAGTGACTCGATGAAATCCGTTATTGAACCAAGTGAAAAACCGCCCCGGCACTTTATGCTCATGCTTCAACAGCAACACGCACAAAGCGGGGGTCAGCGTCAGCGCCACCATCCCCGAGATCACCACCGCGATGGCGATGGTCACCGCGAACTGTCGATACAACTCGCCGCTGAGGCCGCCGAGAAAAGCAATGGGCACGAACACCGCGCACAGCACCAGCACGATCGCCACCACCGGGCCGGTCACTTCCTTCATGGCCTTGATCGCGGCTTCGCGCGCGGCCAAGCCTTCTTCGTGCATGATGCGTTCGACGTTTTCCAACACCACGATCGCATCGTCCACCACGATACCGATGGCCAGCACCATGCCGAACAAAGTCAGCGTGTTGATGGAGTAGCCCAGCATATACATGCCCGCAAAGGTACCGATAAGTGAAACCGGCACTGCGGCGAAGGGAATTAAAGTGGCGCGCCAATTTTGCAAGAACAAAAACACCACCAAGAACACCAGCAGCATGGCCTCGGCCAAGGTCTTCACCACTTCGCGGATCGAGACTTCGACAAAGCGCGTGGTGTCGTAGGGGATCGAATAAGTAAAGCCATCAGGGAAACGGGCAGACAAACCCTTCATCTTGCCGCGCACCTCATCCGCCACCGCCAGCGCATTCGCCCCCGGTTGCAAAAAGATCCCCACCAGAGTTGCCGGCTGGCCATTGATGCGGCCGATGAAATCGTAGTCCTTGGCGGCCAGCTCAACCCGCGCCACATCCTTAAGGCGCAGCGTGGAGCCATCGGCATTAGCGCGAATAATAATGTTCTCGAACTCGCGCGCATCCGCCAGCCGCCCCTTGGTGGTGATGGTGTACACCAGCTCCTGCGGGCCGCCGGTCGGCGTTTGCCCAATCTTGCCCGCCGCGAATTGCGCGTTTTGCTCGTTGATCGCTTGCACTAAATCGGCGGTAGTCAACTTGAGCTGGGTCAGTCGATCGGGCTTGACCCAGATACGCATCGCGTAATCTTTGGCGCCGAAAATCTGCACATTGGTCGTGCCGGGCACACGCTTCAACTGATCCAGCACATTGAGCAGGACATAATTTGAGGTATACAGATCGTCGTAACGGCCGTCGGGAGAGTAGAAGGCCAGCACCTGCAAGAAGGAGGAAGAACCCTTTTCCACTGTCACGCCTTGCCGCCGCACTTCTTGAGGCAGGCGCGGCTCGGCTTGTTTGACGCGGTTGTTGACGTTGAGCGCGGCCTGATCGATATCGACGCCGATATCGAAGGTGACTTGAATCTGCACCGTGCCGTTGGAGGTCGAGGTCGAGCTCATATAGAGCATGTGCTCGACGCCGTTGATCTGGTTTTCCAGCGGTGCGGCTACCGTTTGCTCGATCACTTCGGCCGACGCGCCGGGATAAATCGCGGTGACGGTCACCACCGGCGGCGCGATCTCGGGATACTGCGCGATCGGCAGCGTGCGCATGGCCGACAGCCCCGCGATGACTAAAAAGATCGAGAGGACGGCGGCAAAAATCGGGCGGTCGATGAAAAAACGCGAGAACATATTAAGCGTCTATTAGCGTTTCGCGCTGCTGGGATCCGCAATGCGCACCGGCGCGCCGGGGCCGATTTTCATCACGCCATCGACGATCACTTTATCGCCCGCCTGTAGCCCGCTCTCAATCAGCCACGAGTCGCCTGACCAATCACCCACCTTGATCGGGCGCGCCTCCGCCTGATTCTGCGCGTTGACAACATACACGAAGCGGCCCTGGGGGCCTTGCAACACCGCGCGTTGCGGCACCAGGATGGCGTTGGGACGTTGCGCACCCGTGAGCGTTACCCGCACAAACTGGCCGGGGTGCAACACGCTCGCTGGATTCGGCAATTCCGCACGCGTTTCACTGGTGCCGGTATCGCCGCTGATGCGTACGTCGGAAAAATTCAGTTTCCCGGTTTTATCATAAATGCGGCCATCGGCGAGTTTGACGGTGACCGCAAACTGGCCGTCTTGGGGCAGCGTCAAACGCCCGGCATCCACTTCCCGCTTGAGTTTAAGGCGCTCCTCGTCGGAGATGCCAAACAGCACATACATGGGATCGATCTGGGACACCGACGTCAACAACACATCCGGTCCCGTGATGTAATTCCCTTCGGAACGTTGCGCACGGCCAGCGATACCGGATATGGGCGCGATCACCCGCGTATAGCCGAGTTTGAGCTTGGCATCGTCAAGCTTGGCGCGTGCCGCTTTGAGTTCGGCATCCGCAATCGCTTCAGCGGAAACCGCATCATCGTATTCTTTTTGGCTGGCGGCTTTGGCGGCGTACAAGGGCTTCAGGCGCGCGGCATTGTGCTTCGCCTGCGTCAGCCGCGCCTCCGCGCCGGCACGCTCTGCGTCGGCCGCCGCCAGTGCTGATTGAAATGGCGCCGGATCCAAACTAAACAGCGATTGTCCTTGCGCAACGCGCTCGCCTTCAACGAAATTGCGCTTTTGCAAAATGCCGGTGACGCGCGCACGCACCTCGACCTCGCGCGAGCCCGCAGTTTGTCCGACGTATTCGAATGTGGCTGGCACGGCAACGGGTGCAACCGTCATCACCGCCACCTCGGGCGGTGGCATGCCGCCATGCGGTTGTGAACTTGACGGTTTACACCCTCCGATGAGGAAACTCAGCGCAAGCATAGAAAGCACAGCGAGCGTGCGCTGAGCGGCGAATAAACGAAGGGCGTGCTGTTTCATGCTTAAACAACCTCCAGAAGGAAGGGCTAGGCGCAAAGCTTTGCAGAACATTATTACATGCTAAAGCAGTCTGTACGAATGCGGATTCTACTAAATAGCCACGATATCTAATTGATATATAACCATACTGCTGGCTCTAGATCAGTAATTTTATCCCGCCCCGCTTGACTCCGTACTGCAGTACGGGGTTTATCCTTCGCGTCATTGCTTGATAAAGGATGACTGATGAACGCGAAGCAATCCCTCCTAGCCAGTGCACTCGCCGCTATCGGCGCCTCGGCCTGCTGCGTCCTGCCGCTCGTGCTATTGATGCTCGGCATCGGTGGCGCTTGGGTGGCGCAGCTTACAAAGCTTGAGCCCTTGCGCCCGATTTTTGTATTGATCACGCTGATCTTTCTCGCTCTGGCATGGCGCAAGCTTTACCACGCGCCGCAAGCATGCGCAGCCGATCAGCCCTGTGCCGACGACCGGATCATCGCGCGGCAGCGCGCGCTATTTTGGATCACCATACTGCCGCTTAGCGCGCTCTTGGTTTTCCCTTGGTTTGCCCCGTATTTTTATTAGGAGATGAATATGCGAAACCTCATTGCAAGCATTGCGCTTGCCCTGGCCAGCGGCGCCGCACTCGCCGCAGTGCAGACCGTCACCCTCGCGGTGCCCGGAATGGATTGCCCGGTGTGTCCGATCACCGTGAAAAAAGCGCTGGAAAAAGTGGATGGCGTAAAAAAGGCGAACGTGGAATTCAAATCGCGCGAAGCCAAAGTCACTTACGAAGACGCGATCACCACCCCGGATAAACTCATGAAAGCCACCACGGATGCCGGCTACCCTTCCACGCTCAAGGGAGCTGCTAAGTGAGTGAGATTATTCCCGACTCCACGATTACCTGTCCGCACTGTGGTTTCAGCAAAACTGAAACCATGCCCACCGATGCGTGCCAGTGGTTTTATGAGTGCACGAATTGCCATCAAGTACTCAAACCCAAAGCGGGCGATTGTTGTGTGTACTGTTCTTACGGCACCGTGCCCTGTCCGCCGATTCAACAACAGCGTAGTCAAGCGTGTTGCACGGGTGGAAATTAAATTTTAGCGGGTAACAGGCCATGCGCCTGGTAGATTTGGCTGACGGTATCGCTCAACAGAAAATCGAGCAGTAGCTTTCCCCACATGCCGCCATCGCCGATGAGGCCGGCGTTGAAATAATTGATGTCGCACGACTGCTCGCCTACCGAGCCCTCCGGCCACACAAAATCGAATAGCTCGGGGAAGATGCGCTGGTAGCGCAGCGCCAAGTGATAGAACACCAGCGCCGTATCGACGCGCCCATCCACGACTGCCTGGGGCGCTTCGCGATGATGAATCGCCTCGCCGTAAATCAGCTTATTGGGGTTGGGCTGTCCCGGTGCATGCGCCAGAAAATCCAGCGTCAAGCCATGCTGCATCCCCAAGCGCCGCAGGCATTCAGTGTAGATTTGATAGCTCACCTTCTCGGTGATGGGATTGGATAAAAACAGTCGCACATCGTCGCGCAGCAAATCGGCCACGCCGGCAATGTGTTTCGGATTATCTTTCTTGACCAGCAGCACGACGCCCCGGCAGCGCATGAACGGCACATGCTCGGTCATGCGCCCTTCCGCTACCAGCGGATCCAGTAATTGCGGCGGACTGATGAATACATGCGGCGCAATTGCGAGTCGCAGATTGCCGATATGCAGGCAGCCGGCGCGCAGCATTTGCAGCGCTACGCGCGGCGGGGTGGTGGTGTAGAAAATCTCGCCGACTTCGGGGTGCTTCGCGGCGAAGGCGCGCAGCGCTTGTTCCAAAGCCATATGGTGGTTGCCGTCGGAGAACACCACCAATTGCGCATGCGCCGGGTCGCCGTGAAAGTCCAGACAGATATTAGAGCCGGGCTGCGCGAATCTCGGCTCATCCCCGCGCGCGGCGCGCGCCGATTCCTCTGGCCAAAGTAGCTTACCCATCTCGATCGCGCGCCGCGCCTCCCTTATTCAAATGCGATGAACAATGCAGAGGTCCATACTTTAGCATCGTCTACCTGGCGGCCAAAGAAATACACCGGCCGGTGGCCGTGCGGGCCATTGTGCGGATCGATGTTGAGTGTTCCGCTCACTTCACGCGGCGCGGGCAAATCGCTCATGCGCTCAAAGCCAAGAAACATTTCTACGCCTGGCAAATCTTTCTTTAGGCGCGCGGCCTCGAGCAGTTCCGCCCCGGTGATTTCCCATGAGAATGTCGGACAGTGCACGAAGGGATTGCCCTTGAGTGGATCGCCCACCTTCACATAACCATCGATCGTGCCCTCAACCCGTATTTTCGCCGTCTTGAGATGCGAGACATCGATCTCGATCGCGTCCACGTCGCCGTAGGTATCGCTCTTGAAACCAATCGTGGTCGCGCTTTCACGCCAGCAGGTTTCTTCGCGATGCTCAAAACCCAGGCCTTGGAAATCGTTGATCACCGCGTTGGTAATGGTGACCGTCCCTTTCCAAATGGCCCAACGGTAACGATCCTTAACGCGTGCCCCACCCCAGCGAAAACGCACCTTGCGCTCGGAATAACCTAGCTCTTGCTGCAAATCACGACGCCAGATTTCACCCGTGTGATCCAATGCAACGATCTCATCCCAGCCGCTATCGCCCAGAAAGCGATAATCAATTGTCGCCTGGCCTTTGTGTGTGAACTCATCGCCCATGATGTGATCGCCACAACTAATTAAACCGTAGGTGCGTTCACCTGTAGACGCAAAAGTATGGCGCGCGCGCAAGTTGGTCGCAATATCCTTGCGCGTGAGCGACGGTGAAATCACGCCGGCCATGCCGCCCTTGGTGCCGAACACCGCCGTGCCCGGCACGCCGCCACCGCAACGGCCGCGATGCTCGTCGCCCGCCATGGTGGCGCCGATTTTGTAACCGCGCTCCATTGCCTCCTGATACAACCAGCCGAAATGGCCCCAGCTCGATCCAATTTCGATCAGGCGCTCCAGCTTCGGATAATGCCAATCCAGAATACAGCGTCGGCCGCCCACATGCGGGATCAACAAATGCCCCTCGGGGTCTTTGGCATACGCCGCCCAGAGTTCTTCCAGCGGCCAAGCGCCGGGCTCTACCCCGCCGCCCTTGGTGTCTTCGTTCCAATCCACCGAGCGCACATGCTCGCCGGTCTTGAGATAAGGAAACTCCGGATCTTGGTCATGAAGAAAGATCACGTTGTGATCACCGCCGGCGCAGGAGCTGCCGCACCACTCGGTGCCGGGATAGGCGACGAAGCTGCCGTCTTGGGAAATTTGACGAATCAATTCGACGGTTTTATTCCATCGTTCGGTGGTGATATTAAAATCATTGTGCGCGAAAGCCAGCACATCGAGGCCCGAGACATCGCGGCCATAGGTCAGGTTGTAACGCGTGGAGTTAGTGCCGATGGTGTCCTCGGAGTGCACATGCAAATCGCAGTAGTAAATGCGCGGCGTCTTCAACGCCTTATCAATGGTCACATAGAAAGTCTGCGGCTTAACCCAAGGATGCTCCAGCATGCGCGCGGTGATGACCAACTCGCCCGCTTGCTGTGTCGGCAAATCTTCCAGCAGCAACACTGCCCAGTTTTTGTCCGCCAGGTTCGCGGTTTTTTCATATACGGGCTTGCCATCCAAGGTTGCGTTGATGACGACTTTTTCTGGCCGATCTCGGCAGGTATTACCCCACTCGTCTTCGGCACGCAGCCGCAAGGGGAATTTTTCACCGCTACGCACAATGCGCGACCCCGCCCACTGCAATTGCGCGGGCGCGCCCGGTACGATCTGGATCACCAGATCATCGCCGACCGCAGCAAAGCGCGAGGTGCCGAGCGGATCAACATAACAGCGAATCTTAAAATTCTCTTCGACGAAAGTTTGCACGCGCGTTCCCGCGCCGCCGAATCGGCGATCGCCTAAACGAATAACGATGTGATCGCCCGCCTTGAGATAACCATCGAAGGTATCGACGATCACTGCCTTTTGAAACGGACGCTCATGGCCCTTCTGGTCGAAACGCACGCTGAGCTTCTGCACGGTCGCGGGGCTCTGGCCCGGCAGCGTTGGGCTGGCATGATACTCAGCCGAAATAAAGTTAGCGCCCGAGGGCTCGGTGTTTTGGAACAAAGCCCAGTCGGAGTAAAAGCGGAAAGTCGCTTTAAACCAAGACCCATCGGCCATGCCGGAAGCGCCCAGCGTATAGTCGATCACGATCTCCTGCCAGGAACCGGCGACGATGGTTTCGACATTGCAACTGACTGATCCCAAGAAAGGCATATCCTTGGTCAGGGCGTACAAACCGGGGGGGGCAGTGTAATCACCAAGTGTTTTCTTCAATTCTTCATTGGTCATTTTTTTCATAATGGCTCTCTTCTGCTTCGTGATAAGTATTGATGACGAAAAAAAGCCCGGCCAGTCTCCTGGCCAGGCAAGATCGATTTACTTAAATGGCCAAGGCGCTGCCGGATCCCATACGGGGATACCCATGAAGGCATACCACGGCGCCATGATCAGAATGCCGTAGGCAATCGCGATCAACACCGAGACCCAACCGACTTTGGCGTAATCGCTCATGGTAAATGTTCCACTGCTATAAGCGATCACGGCGGCGGTAATTTGCGTCGGCAAGATATACGCGAAAGTATCCGTATCCGCGACAAGCATGGTGAACGACACCGGATGCAAACCTAGCTTAGGGGCTAAGGCAATCAGAATCGGCGCGAGCATGGTAATCGCCGCCACATTCGATAGCATGCCCAGACGGATGATGTGCGTACCCACCATCAGGATCAGCAACATCATCCACCACGGATGCCCTGCTGCGATCGGATGAATGATATCCGACAACCAAAGTGCAAGCCCTGAAGCACCCATGGCGGCAGACATCGACAGCGCGCCGGCCAGCAACAAGAACGTGCCCCAAATGGTACGGTCTTGTACTTCTTTCCACTTGAAACCGAATAAGCCTGGTAGAAACAAAATCGATAATCCGATCAGCGCGGAATTATGAGATTTTATTTTGTGCCAGTCTTCCGTCACCCACATGACGGCAATAAAGGCAAACACCGCCAGAATCAGCCACTCTGTTTGGCTGGTCTTGGGCAACTCTTTGTATTGGGTCTGTACACTTTCGAAACCACCCTTGATGCCCACCGTACGCGTCTTGAAATAGTGCTGTATCCACCATTGCGTCAATACGAACATGCCCAGATAGGGCCATTGCAGTTTGAACCAATCGACGTAAGACAGATTCAGCGCCAATTCCGATTCGAACAAACCCACCAGCACTAAATTCGGCAGGTGTGCCGTCATGATGCACATGCCACTGATCATGGAACCGTAGACCAGGGTTTGAATCACAATCGCCTTCTTGCCCGCCTGCTCTTCTGGCGTATCCCCGAATAGCTTAGTGATGCCGTTCACCACTGGGAGCAAAGTCGCCGCACGCGCGTTTGCTGCGGGGATGATGAACGACAGCAAAATATTCGCGCCGAACATAGCCCAGATCACGCCATTGACGGTTTTCACCTTCACTTTGTTTAACAGGCTTAAGGCAATGCGCCGGTCCAGGCCCGCCGCCTGCATCAAAGCCGCAAATAAAAACGCTGCCAGGCACAGAAACACCACCGGGGTCGTAAAGCCGCTCGCCGCCTTGGGAAATTTATCCACTGAGCCGCCAAGTACCAGCAGCATGGGGATCAACATACCGGTGATGCCTACTGGCATGGATTCGAAGATCCACATAATGCAAGCCCACACCACGACCGCCAGCGTGGCTTTCCCTGCGAGCGTTAAGCCTTCAGGCAAGGGCATTACCCATAAAATAAAAAAGAATGCCGCCCAGGCTAGAAAAAACCCCAGGACAGATTTCGTGGGCGAAAGGCCCGATTGAATTATATTTTCTCGAAACCGCCCAAAAAATCCCGCTTGCGTGCTCTCGCTCATGCTGCCCCCTATTTGTTTTTTTTAGGTTCTTTACTTGAGATTTGCTGCGGTCAAACTCACCAGCAATACACCGATCACGGCTCCCCCGTCTTTCACTGGCGCCGCAATCTGTACGGTATCAATATCGGTGCTGGGGTCAGGCTTCGATTCGCCTTGATGCCATAGCTTGCCATCAAACGCCTCGTCGAAATTGGGCTTGCCCTTTCCGATGTAAACCGCGGGCATGGAGGTGAAGGCGACACGTTGGCTTTTATTGCCGGAGAGCACAATTTTGTTGATCCTCTTGGCGTCAGCAGTCATCCATTTGGTCAGCATCTGCCCGGTCGCACTGGTGACAAAACCACTCACGATAGGGTCGTCCTCTTTCAACTCACGCCACTTGGCATTACCCATCGCAGGAATCGGCCCTTGCGCGTTGGCGTCTTTTACCGCTTTGACGATGGCCGGATCGGCTGCCCAAGCGGCTGCCTGCTTTTTATAGGCATCAATCTTAGGCTGCATCTTGGGCGTAATATCCCCTGCATAAGCCGCGCTAAAACAGGCCGCTAAAACAAGTCCCCCTAATACCTGCCCTGCACGAACCGTGAGTGATAAGAATTGCTTGTTCATTATTCATCCTCCTAAGCACGTTATTGAATAGTCATCGGCCAATTTTCGGGCCCTATTTTTGATAACAGCGAATTGAGTTTTCACGCGATTCGCCTCAGCGCATTAAATGCCGCCATAAGCAGCCTGTATGTCAGCTAGCTGACAATTCATGCGCGGGATAGAATCAGCAGTAGCACCTCGCCTAACCTACGTACATATCTAACAGATTGTTGATTAATAATGGTATTTATGCAGACCGCCTTAGCCGATTTACTGTCACGCATCCCCGATAGCGACCGTGAAAGCCTGTTTCACCTGGGTAAGGTGCAAAACTACGCCAAGGGCGAATTTATATTCAGCGCTGGCGAAGCCAGCCAATATGTTTTCCTGCTGTTAAAAGGCCGCATCAAAATTTATCAACCTTCGACTGTCGGCAAAGAAGCGATTCTGTGGTTTTGCTTCGCTGGCGAGCTATTCGGTTTAGCGGAAGCGGCGCGCGGCGGCGGACGCGTAGTCAGCGCGCAAGCTTGCGATGCATGCGAAGTGCTGTGCATCCGCCAAGAGCATTTCACCGCCTTTCTCGAAACACACCCGAAAACATCGCTTGTCATCGTGCAAGTGCTGGCATGCCGGCTGCGTGTACTGGGCGATGTGGTCATCAATCTCATCAGCGACGACGTGCGCACACGCATATTAAAAATGGCACTGCAATTGGGTTCGCGTTGCGGCATTCCCTCACCCCAAGGTCTTTGTCTGGATATTGTGCTAACCCATCAGGAGATTGCCGATATGATCGGCACCACGCGGCAAACCGTGACCACGACGTTGGGGCAATTAGAACGTGAAGGTTTGCTCAGCATCGACCACCACAAAATCCATATCACCGACAACGATCTATTGCAGCAAGTTAGACGTTCGCCGGCCTTGGCCTAATTATGTCCAACATCCTCCTCACCACCCTCAACGCCCGCTATTTCCACGCCGCGCTCGGCTTACGCTATCTCGTGGCAAATCTGGGCGAGCTCGAATCTGACGCGCGTATCATCGAATTCATCTTGCAGCATAAGCCGGCGGATATCGTTGAGGCCTTACTCGCGGATAACCCAAAGATCATCGGCTTCGGCGTTTATATCTGGAACGTGCAGGAGATCACCCAAGTGGTTGCGATGTTAAAGCGCGTCGCACCTGAAGTGATCGTGATACTGGGTGGGCCGGAGGTGAGCTACGAGTGCGAAGAGCAAGCCATCGTCAAACTAGCCGATTATGTGATCACAGGTTGGGGCGATGTCAGCTTCGCCCAATTGTGCCGGCAATTGCTCGCGGGAGAGAAGCCTGAGCAAAAAATCATCGCCGGGGAACAACCGCCGCTGTCCGACATTAAGCTGCCCTACCGGCTCTACAACGATGATGATATCGCGCACCGCTTTTTGTATGTAGAAGCCTCGCGCGGCTGTCCGTTCAAGTGCGAGTTTTGCTTATCCGCGCTGGATAAAACCGCATGGCCGTTCGATCTGGATTTGTTCTTGGCCGAAATGGCTCAGCTCTATACGCGGGGCGCGCGCACTTTTAAATTTGTAGACCGCACCTTCAATCTCAACATCAAGGCCAGTGCGCGCATCTTGGAATTTTTCCTCGCGCGTTTGGATGACAAACTCTTTGTGCACTTCGAGGTGATCCCTGATCATCTGCCGGATACCCTTAAAACGCTCATCGCGCGCTTTCCACCGGGCACGTTGCAATTCGAAGCAGGCATTCAAACCTTCAACCCCGAAGTGCAAAGCCGCATCAGCCGCCGCCAAGACGACGCCAAGGCTGCGGACAATCTGCGCTGGCTGCGCGCGCACTCCAACGCGCACCTCCACGTCGACTTAATCATCGGTCTGCCGGGTGAAGATATGGCGAGTTTCGGCGTGGGCTTCGATAAATTGGTGTCATTAAATCCGCATGAGATCCAGGTCGGTATTTTGAAACGCCTGCGCGGCACGCCCATCGTGCGCCACACGGAAACGTACGGCATGCGCTATAGCCCGTATCCCCCCTATACCGTGTTGGCAACCGACTGCATCGATTTCCCCACCATGCAGCGCCTGACCCGCTTTGCGCGTTACTGGGACATGATCGCGAATTCCGGGCGATTCCCCGCCGCCTTGGCGCTGATCTTGGGCGATGCCCCGTTTGCGCGGTTTTTATCGCTCGCGGATTGGCTCTTTGCCGAAACCCGGCAAACGCACCAGATCGCGCTCGATCGTTTGTACGATTTGGTGCACGCGGGTTTAGTGACGAATATGGGGTGTTCGAGTGAAGAAGCCACGCTTGCGCTGACACAGGATTACACAGGCAGTGGCGCGCGGGGTGCACCTGCATTTCTCAAGCACGGCATATCAGGCGCGGGTAAAACGGAAAAAACCAAATCGGCAAACCAAGCCACACGGCAATTGCGACATCTGGCAGGTTAGAACCCCATCACCTTTTTCAAATCAAAACCCCACTTCACGACGTCTTCCAGCCCCTCTATTCCATCTTGCGAACGGCCCAGATCGATCACTTCCATTTTGATCGGGGCATTCGATTTGGTCGAGAAAAATACTTTGACCTGGGGGGTAAGCAGACTTTTATCCGACTGATCGGTAACCACCGCCAGCCTTCCGGATTTTAAGCGTACCAGCGAACCGGCGGGATAAATGCCGATGGTTTTTACAAAGGCCTGAAACACGGTCTCATCGAAATGGCCGTTGCGCCATTCTGCCATGCGCTTGATCGATTCTGCCGGATCCCATCCGTGTTTGTAAGGCCGTTCGGAAGTAATCGCATCATACACATCACACACCGCGCCCATGCGTGCATGCAAGGTGATCGCATCGCCGGATAGTCGCTCGGGGTAGCCACTGCCATCCATTTTTTCATGATGATGCAAACACACGTCGAGCGAAATCGCATCGCTCACCTGTGCTTTTTTTAAAATTTCCCAACCCTGCATCGGATGGTTTTTCATGACAGTGAATTCCGCATCGGTGAGTTTCCCCGGCTTGTTCAATACCTCCAGCGGCATGCCCATCTTGCCCACATCATGCAACAAGCCCGCCAAGCCCACTTGGTGAAGTTCCTCGCCGATTAGCCCCATCTGCTTGCCGAGTGATGTCATCAACACACACACCGCCACCGAATGCATATAGGTGTAATCATCGACGGTTTTTAAACGCACGATGGACAACAGCGCCCCAGCGTTACGCTCGATCGATTGGTTGATCTCATCCACCAAGGGGCCAACCGCACTGATGTCGACCGCATTACCCATGCGCGCTTCGTTAAATAAATTTGTCACCGCAAGCTTGGCCTTGCCCTGGATCTGCTTTGCTTGTTCGATCTCTCGGTCATATGACACACGCGGAACGGGCGGTGGCATTTCCTTCTGCGCCACCGGCGCAGGCGCAGTGGATTTTGCTTTGGGTGCTGGTGCGGATTCGACATCCAGCCCCTTGTCGGTATCAATCACTAAATCGGGCACACCGCTTTCTATAAGCGCCTGCCAATCTTCTGCTTTGGTGAGTTTGAATGAGGAACGCCAGAATGGATGATCCATCCAGCGCCCACCTAGCGTTTGAATGAACATGCCCAAGCGTAATTGTTTAATCGGAATTTTTTTTAGCATTACTTAATTTGAGTCGCACTACGTGAGACGGTTTCGATCTAATCCTCTCCTTATTACGGCTCGATAACCCTATTTCTTTAACCTGAATTTCCTTCCAAACAATATGGATTTCGTCTTTAATTCAAATGCTTAAACAATCGTTATAACGCGTTAAATCCTGATAATTTCGGTATACTTTAAGCATGAATCAAACTGCTTTTTCCATTCTAAAAAACCGCGACTACCGCTGGTGGTTTACCGGCCAAGCCGCGTTTTTGCTCGGCAATAAGGCGCAAGGTGTGGCGGTGACCTGGCTGGCCTATTCCCTCACCGGGTCGGTCACTATCCTGGGTGTGGTGGCGGCGCTTACCATGCTGCCTTACCTGATATTGGGCCCGGTCGGCGGCTGGCTGGCCGACCGTTTCGACGAGCGCAAATTGGTCATGCTGACGCAAGGTTTGTTTTCTCTGCTCGCCCTGAGCATGGCGGTTTTACACGCCGCAGGGCTAATGAACATCGCATTGCTGCTGCCCTGCGCGCTGGGCATTGGCCTCATCAGCGCGCTCGATGCGGGCCCCCGGCCCGCGCTGGTACAGCGCATCGTCGGTGATCGCGCCCTAATGCCAAAAGCGGTGGCGCTGAACGCAATCGCCTTCCACGTCTCACGTTTTGCCGGCCCGGCAATGGCTGGCATGGTGTTAGCGCTGGCGAACGAATGGGTGTGTTTTTTATTGAATGGCTTGGCGAGCCTGCCGCTGATATTCATCCTCGCCAAAATGCGCCCGGCACGCGAAGCGCACAGCGCGCATAAGCCAGGTTTGCTGCAAGGTTTCGCCTATGCCGCAGGCCACCCGGAGACACGCACGCTTTTGCTTGCCTTCTTTTGCGTGGGCTTGCTCAGCTCGCCCTATATTATGTTGCTGCCCTATTTCGCCAAGGAAGTTTTTGCGGGCGATGCGTCCTATTACGGATTTTTATTCGCCGCCTCCGGCTTAGGTTCGCTTGCGGCCAGCTTCACCATCGCGCTACGCCGGCCGGTCCTTGATCTGCCCCGCGCCACGCTCATCGCATTTAGCATCGCTGCCTTGCTGATAGCCGCATTCGCCAGCACCACAAACATCGCGCTCGCCCTCCCCCTGCTCACGATGGCGGGCTTTGGCTTTACCTACGGCGCGATCTCGCTCAACACGCGCATCCAACTCACCGTGCCGCTGGCCGTGCGCGGCCGAGTGCTTGCGCTCATCGCCACCACCGGGCTGGGCGCCATGCCGATTGGTAGCCTGCTCGTCGCCTCCGTTGCAGATACCTTCGGCACGCAATTGGCGGTGGCCAGCGGCGCTGTCACCACTTTTCTCTTCATGCTGTGGCTCAAGCAACGGCATCAAACTGCCATTGTCGTGCCCGGATAATATGCCGTTCACCGAACAGCGCGTGATCTCGATCCGCAAATGGTCCGACAAGACCTTCAGTTTCACGACCACCCGGCCCGATGGTTTCCAATTTGAGAATGGGCAGTTTGTCACCGTTGGTCTTCGGCACGAAGGTAAGCTCATCGCGCGTGCCTATTCCATCGTCTCGACCAACGACGCCGATTATTTGGAATTTCTCAGCATCCATGTGCCGGATGGTCCCTTCACCAGCCTGCTGGTGAATGTGCGCGAAGGCGAAAATGTATTGATCAACAGTAAGCCCACCGGCTCGCTTACGCTCAAATACATACTACCCGGCCGCAATTTATACCTGCTTTCGACCGGAACCGGGCTTGCGCCATTTGTTTGCCTGATTCGTGATCCGGAGGTGTACCAGCATTACGAGAAGATCATCCTCGTGCACACCGTGCGGACACAGGGTGAATTAGCGTATCGGGATGAGATCAATGCGCTGAGCAATGACCGTTTGTTCTATGTGCCAACGGTGACACGCGAAGCATTCGAAACCACCGAGCGCGTCACCGACTTGTTCCGCTCGGGTGCGCTGTTCTCCAAACTGGGCCTTCCCGCAGCCGACCCGGCGCAAGATCGTGTGATGCTCTGCGGCAATCCGCACATGCTCGTAGAGATGAAAGCGTATCTGGAAGCGCATGGCTGGACGATGACAAACTACAAAGGTGTCGGCAACTTTACCGTGGAAAAAGCTTTCGTTCTGCACGACGAAGGTTGATCCGGGGACTGACCCTTTGCCCTTTTTCCGGCGCACCCCACCTAATGTGTGGCTCGGGTGCGGGGTAATCGGGGGAAGTAAATTTCCGCCGAAGTGCTATAAAACAGGTATAGGGCAGGCCTGCTGCAAGGGGCTTGATTTGCAATCTCCGCATGAAAGGGGAATCAAATGAACGCCATCGACCGCATGACGCAATACCTCACCGATCATCACGTACCGTTTGAAGTGATCGCCCATAGGCACACCCCCACCAGCCGCCAGGCGGCTGTGGCTGCCGGTATCGGCAGCCGTCGCCTGGTCAAGGCAGTAATACTGGAGGCGCCCGAGTGCTACCTGGCAGCCATGATTCCGGCCGACGAGCAGGTGCGGCTGGGTAAGCTGAGCCAGGATTACGGCAAGCCGTTCCGCTTGGCGATGGAAGATACCGTACGCATGTTGTTTGACGGTTGCGAGCCAGGCGTCGCTCCCGGCTTGCCCATTGTCTGGGGGGTGGATATGGTGTGGGAAGACGACCTGCTGGCCCAGCCCGATCTCTACCTGGAAGCCGGCGATCACGAGCGCCTGATTCACGTAGAAACGCAGCACTTGCGCGAGCTGCTGCAAGATATGACACATTGTCACTTCGCCCAGCCGCATACCTGGCATTAGAAAGCGCTGCTGGCATTCATGTCCACGGCGCATGCCGTGGGCCGGGAAGCGGGCAAACAACACGATTGCTGACAAGCCAGGGTACGAATCGCCCTGACGGCTGGATTCCCATGTCGTATCGCGCGCGTCAACATCAACTACAATTTGTGTTTTTAGGGGCAGCGCGCTATGTGGCCCGGTTATGTTAGCGCCAAGATGCTCAGCGTAAATTTTCCCAATATGAACAGAATAAAATTCTACCCGCCGCTGCTCACCTTGCTGCTCATCATGACGATGGCGGCGCTGCACTACACTTTGCCCCAGCCGCAACTGATCAGCACACCGTTTCATTCACTTGGTTTTGTGCTGATTGCCGGCGGCATGTTGATGAACCTATGGTCCGCAAATTGGTTTAGAAAAAACAAAACTACGATCGACCCGCGCGGTAACGCCATCTATCTGGCGCAGGAAGGGCTGTATCGCGTCAGCCGAAACCCGATGTACCTCGGCATGCTCATCACGCTGCTGGGTGTGTGCATTTATTTTGGCAGCTTGCTCTCGTTCATGGCGCCGCCTTTTTTTGTGTGGATCGTCACGCTGCGTTTTATCAGCCGCGAAGAGCAAGCGTTGCTGGATTGTTTCGGTGATGAATACGTGCAATATAAAGCGCGCGTTCGGCGCTGGATTTAATTACTTCACGTGGCAATAGAAAGCGCCAAGCCACTTTCACATCTCCAGATAATCGCTAAGTAATTTATTTTTCGCCAAAAATTGGTCGGCTAGCTCGACATGGCACTTGCAAAGCGTCGCCCATTGACTATGTTGAATCCATGTCATCGCAAGTAAAGCTGTCTGGCCAAAACCAGCATTTCGCTTTCCTTACCATCGCGATATGGTAGCCATAGCCATTCCATCAGGTCATATACAACCAATACATTCAGGCGCGACAAAGCGGAGGATCGACGATGAACCTAAAAGAACTCAGTATCGCGACGTACAACCTGTACAACCTCAACGAACCCGGCCGAGCAATTTATACGGACACGGATGGCTGGAACCAGACCGAGCATGATCTCAAGATAGCCTGGACCGCGCGGCAACTGACGATTTTGAAATCAGACGTTTTCGGGTTTCAGGAATTGTGGCACGCCGCCTCGCTAAGCAAAGCGCTCAACGCCGCGGGCATAGCGAATGAATACGACCTATTGACGCCGCCCGATGCCAATGGCGGCAAGATTACCTGCGCGGCGATTGTGCGCAAGGGTTTGCTCAGCGGCGAGCCGGAATGGATCAGCGCATTTCCGGACAAGTTCGTACTCAAAACCAGCGGCGACGATCCGCAGACGCCCGCGATCGATGTGAACATTCGCGGCTTTTCCCGGCCGGTGCTTCATTTCACGATCAAGCCGCGCACCAATGTCCCGGATGTTCATGTCTATGTATGCCACTTCAAATCAAAAGGCCCGACCAAAGTGCAAACGGAGCCTTGGTTCAAGGCCGACAAGACCAGCTATAGCAAACACGCCACCGCGCTGGGCGCCGCGCTCTCGACCATTCGCCGCACTGCCGAAGCCGCCGCGCTGCGCTTTTTATTAACGGAACAGATGAAAGGGAACGATACGCCGGTGGTCGTGCTCGGCGACATCAATGACGGCCAACACAGCAACACGCAGAATATCCTGACCGAGCAACCGAAATACCTGGTCGGCGATTCGGTGGGCGGCGGCGATGTCGCGCTCTATACCGTGCAAACCCTGCAGGAATACCGCGACACGCGCGATGTTTATTACACCCATGTTCATCAGGATATCCGCGAGTCGCTCGATCATATCCTGGTCAGCCAGGAGTTCTACGACAACAGCCGGAACCGGATTTGGCTATTCGATGGCATGGTGGTGAACAACGATCATCTCAATTTCGACAAGCACAAAGAAGATGGCACCAACGACCACGGCATCATCCGGGCTGTTTTCAAATACAAACCAAAGCACACGGATGCGTAGACAGCTTGGGGGTAGCAAGAGACGCTGACACGGTACGGGGTGTGGAAATTAAACCGATCAAACCCAAAACCGCGTATCGCGCGGCACTGAAGGAAATCGACTTGCTGATGTTGGCCCGGCCCAACACGGCCCAAGGCGAATGACTACGTTGTACTGGCTAGATGCGAGATTGCAAGACCCCGGCTATCTTTCACTCTCAGGCGTCTAACATCGAAGTCATGCTATTCACAATCTCTAGTGCGCTTTCAAACAACTTATCTCGCGTGCGATGCGCCAGTTGCGCCGAGACCAGTGCGCTACGTGTAAGCTCGTGCGCGGAAATCACACGAACCGGCACATCTGAACTGTCTTCAACAATACCCAGACGCTGGTCACCGAGGAGCGCAAATACGGCATTGTGTTCTCCCGTGGTGTCCCGCCAGCACCAATGCACCTTGTGCGGTGCAGGCTCACCTTGCTCAAGGCGAGTGACCGTCACGGGGAACTGATGGCCAGCGGCATTGAACTGCCAAATGGTTTTCTTGGTGGGCAAAACCTTACCGCTGATGGGTTGCCAGCCCAGGCGTGTGGCCAACCAGCCAAGCAGCAACAGGGCGTTTGCCAGGGCATGGGGGCCATGTTCGATGGTAACCATCGACACACTCTCCAGCGCGCCGGGTTGCACAGCCGGATCAAGCACCTGACTGAGCAGGCGACGCCAGGGTTTCAGGCGCCGCCAAGCGAGATTAAAGATGATGTGCTCACTGCGCTCAGCGGCGACCCAGCGCGACATCGCCTTCATACCCTGGACGGGACTGGTCCATCCAATGCTGTCGTAGATGATTTGATCGGACATGGTGGCGAGTTTGAAAAATAACTTTCCGGCGAACGGCGGCGGCTGCTGGGAAGCCCACCATAAAGTTGTGGGCAAGTCACCTACGAGGTGCGCACGCGTCACCGAGGGCAAGCGCCGGCTGGAGTCGGCGTCGGCAACGACCCGGATCTGTTCGGCGCAGACTTGCCAACCACTGGCCAGCGTAGCGTAATGCCCGGAAACGAACACTTCGATACCCGGCTCGCCGGTTTTGCCCAATCCGGTCAGCACGATGACCCGCGCCGGATGTACCTGAACAATAGCCGGAATGGCCTGTTCGATTTCCCGGCTTTGTTCATCATCGTCGCAATAGATGATCAAATTGGACATGCAGGCCCGGGTGACCGCCTTGCCGTCGCTCAAATTCTGATAAAGACTTTCCCACAGCCCATCCAGTTCATCTTGAATACGGGCGACACTGACCTTGTGTGGCGGGTACGACTGGAGTTGCGTGCGCACCCCTTCACTCATAGCATCCGCCACTTGTGATAGTCATTTTCAATTAAACGCTCGGCTTCCAGCGGCCCCCAGGTTCCGGCGCTGTATTCAGGCAGCCAGCGCGTGCGACTGCTTTCCCAGAACTTGAGTATTTCATCAATAAAAAACCAGGATGTCTCCACGCTGTCGCGCCGCATAAACAGCGTCGCATCGCCGGCCATCACGTCGAGTATCAGACGCTCGTAGGCTTCCGGCGACTGGTCGCCAAAAGTCGACCCATAGCGAAAATCCATTTTCACCGGGTAGATGCGTACTTTGGGGCCCGGCAACTTGGTCGCAATTCGTAGCGACATACCTTCATTCGGCTGGATGCTCAACGCCAAGACGTTCGGCTCCAAGGGATTATCCAAATCGGCGTTGAACAAGATGGGCGGAATGCTCTTGAAATGCACGGCGATCTCACTGACTCGCTTGGGCATCCGTTTACCTGTGCGAATAAAAAAAGGCACGCCGGCCCAGCGCCAGTTATCGATGAACACTTTCAGGGCGACATAGGTTTCGGTCGTGGAATTCTGTGCCACACCTTCCTCGCGCCGGTAGCCCGGCACATCCTTTCCATGATGGAACCCCGGCCCGTATTGCGCGCGCACGACACATTGATCGATGGTCTCTCGGGTGATCGGTCGCAGGCAGTTGAGTACATCCTGCCGATGATCCCGAATGACATCGGCCTTCATCGCCCAGGGCGGCTCCATGGCGATCAGCGTGAGCAGTTGTAGAATGTGGTTCTGCACCATGTCGCGAAGTGCGCCGGCGCGGTCATAATATCCCGCGCGGGTCCCCACGCCTTCTTCTTCGGCCACGGTGATTTGCACATGATCGATGTGCTTGGCGTTCCACAGGGGTTCGAATATTGAATTCGCAAAACGCATCACCAGAATATTTTGGACCGTTTCCTTGCCTAGGTAGTGATCGATGCGGTAGATCTGGCTTTCGTCGAAGTTGGCGCCGAGCACATTATTGATCTGCCGTGCGCTTTCCAGGTCGCGGCCTATTGGTTTTTCCACCACGATCCGAGAAAACGGATAGTTGCCGCCGACAGGATTTACCAGCCCTGCCGCGTTGAGATTTTCCACGCAGGTTTCGATCAGCGCCGGTGGGATCGCTAAATAAAAGACCCGATTGCCCGGGATCCCGAACGCCGGCTCGATTTCTTCTAGTCGCTGTTTCAGGCGGACATACATCTCCGGATCGTCAAAAGAGCCTTGCTGAAAGTGCAATGCACGCTCGAAATCCCGCCAGTGGCCAGGGCTCAGCGGCTGGCGCGAAAAACGCTCTATACCGTCGCGGGCGAATTCGCGGTAGGACACATCATCCATCCCCTCGAGCGAGACGCCCAACACGGCAAAGTTGGCTGGTAAGGCACCGTCCAGCGCCTGGTTATACATGGCGGGCAGCAATTTGCGATGAGCCAGATCGCCGCCGCCACCAAATATCACCAGCGTGCAAGGTTGTGCCATCTGGTCTTCCACCAGACCAGCCTGAAGTGGGTTTGGGGACACTGGTTCAGCCATAAATGCTCCCGGATTCGCATCCTTTGTTTGCTAGGGTCTGGACTTCACCCGTTGTAGACACATGATAAGGTCGAAACTGAACGGGAGGGAAGCGCTTGAAAGTTTGGAAGACGCGAATGACTGCTATTGGGAAACTTCTCGACCGTCCGAAGTTCGGCCTTTGCTGCCGGTGGAGTTATGAACAACTCAGGTCTGCTATGCGCCGCACACCAGTCGTTGGTTAGAAATACAAGCTGGATGGCAGCTTTCGAAAACGGCGAATTCACACTACTGACCCGAAGCTGACAGATGAATTTTGGAAAGCGGACGTTCAGCGTTGGACGTAACCGGACGGCAAAAAACATAGCTTTTTGGCGGTTCGGTTGACGAACTTGTTATGCATTCTCACGATTCCAGTCAGCTTCCGTGTGCTTTTTTATTAGCTCTTCTTCTACGTAATTTCGAAGAGACTCAGGCTCAATTTTTAGCCATGCCACTTTTACCTGTCCGCCCGATTGGACATGCGTCACTATATTTTGGAGCTTTGCCCCAGTTTTTTCGTTCTTCTTGATTAAATGATTGCGGACTCTTTGTCGTGCCAACTTCCTAGTTGTTTTGCCTATGTACCTAAGCGAAAAAGTGCTGGAATTTTTTGGTGCTGTGAAGATTGCATAAACGTTTGCGGAGCCAGACACAGCATCAAGGATCTTCTGATTTGTAGCATCAAGTTGTTCGGCGCTCCAAGGCAAGACACTTTCCTTGGGATACGCGACAAGAGATCGGCCTTCCTCTCGTAGAAGTGCGGTTTCAACGCTGCTTAGATATTTCTCAAGCGTCTCAATTTGCTCGTACTTCATGTATGGCTGTCCCTCTCGGCTGAAGTGTTATGCGTTTTCACGGCACTCTATGTACTTTTTCTCGCTTTCATATGATGCAAAGCGATGGACCGTTTCAATGTTTGTGCTTCCATCCGCCAACACTGCAAACTCGATTTCGCCCCCAATACCGACTTGTTGATCAATTGGCAGTAATAGATCTTGGCGCTGCTGCTCAAGAATGATTTCGATCATAAATCTCGGAAACTCTATGTTTTCGGGTGCTTCCACACGCACCTGCGGCTTAAAGCCCAAGGCATATTGCAGCCTTTCGGATTGGAAATTGGCTGTCGAGCGATAAGCATACCCAACATACCTGGCTTCAATTTTTGAATAGCCGAAGTGATAAAGCGTGGTTGTAATTTCACCTAAACCGCCTGCGGCCGCTACAGACGCCTGTAGGACATTGGGCGCAAACAGATATAGATCATCTATATCGCTTAGGTCTGAAAGCGACGAAATGTATGTGAACCATCCGTTGATGAGGTTCGCAAGGCCAGTGCCAGCAATCAGCAGATTGTTCTCGGCAAGGGACAGGAACTTGCGCTGAAAACTCATTGGTCTTTTGTCTTCTGCACCGACAACCAAGGTGTCCATGGCAATGCAGATTTGATCTGGCTGGAGTGCGAAAACAAGTGCGGTCATTTAGTTTGCGGCATAACGTGCTAGCTCACCTGACGGACAAAAGCGCAGCTTTTGGCCGGTCAGGTGGAGCGTTGGGCTGGAGATATGCGCTAGCAAGAACAAGCTCAACTCCTGATGGATAAGGCTATTAGGGCAGACAGAGGAACCGATGAGTTTGATTGTGCGGTTTCTGATCTTGGGGCGCTGTGCAAGAAGCATATGCTTTCACTCGCCGATCTTGGCCTTGTTGCATGCGTCCAGGATCGCCGACAGGGCGAGCATGGAATTTTCGCTTCCGGGCCTGAAACTTCCTACTCGGGAGGCAATGGCGGAAGAGATGTGTGATACCCCAATAGCGCCACATGCAGGGCACTTTGCGACCACAGAGGACATGGGTTGCTCAAGTTCCCGCCACTCAATGGTGAACGGAACAGCGCAGGTCTTGCATAGCGGTTTCGGAGTGTTCGGAATCATGATCTCCACAGTTAATCAAGAGGCCCATGGGTACGGACATTTATTAATATAGAGACGGCCGCCATAGAGTCTTATCCTGATGATTATCATTATCGATTTATTTGAACTCCGGTCCAGTTATTACGTTATACAAAAGGAGACCAAAGACAAATGCATTATGCCCACGTTTTGAATGGTCAGCTATGGCTGTGAACTACAGACCGTGGCGCTCAATGACCGATATAGGGAAACTGCTCAGGCGTCCGCTTCTGGCACACAGCCGCGGTTCCCAAATCTTGCCGAAAGCCGACGATGGAAGAAATGCGTGAATCGGTGAATGGCTCCTTTACGGCGCCAGCCCCCCCAAGGCAGTCGTGTGCCAGTTTCGGACTGTCGAGAAATTTTCCAATAGCAGTCGCTCGATCATCGATCCGTATTACTATCACTTATGCGGATAGACAATCTCGGAGCATCCACAATGAATCATGCGGTTGGTGCACAACGACATGTTTTGCGATTTTCAATAGTACTGACCGGCCGGTCTGTTGAATAGTTGTTATGCCGCTTGAGCTAGACATCAAGGTCTCCGACGTCATTGCAGTCATTGCATTGCTGATCTCCGTTCTCTCGGCGATCTACGCGCGCGGGCAAAGGACAGCTGCAGAGCGCGCCAATCTCATCGCGGTTCGCGAAAGCCGCCGCCCGTTGCGGCTACAGGTGTTCCAGTCAATGCACCACTTCTCGAAGTACTGCTCGACGTACTGGACGCTTTATCACATGGGCGAAGTGAACCGAAGCCGAGAGCTCACGGAGTGCATTGATACTTTCACTTGGGAAATCGAGCAGCACGGCCATCTGGACATGCCGGATGTTGAGGAGAAGGCCAAGGCCTTCGTTAATGGTGCGTGGAAGCTCCAGAGGCTGGTCGACCGCATTGCGGGTGGGCAGAACAATCCACATGATCGTGAGTACGCCACCGCCGAGGAGAATGTGGAGGGGCTCGTAGACTGGTTCGCTAAGGAAAACCGTGAACTCAAGGCTCGCTTCCAGCCATACTTGGGCGCGGCATAACATGTCGGTTAACACCGCTCCCTTCGGTCGCTCGGGCCTGCCGCTTGCGGCAGGCCGGTTACCTTCACGTTATATTTCTTGGTGCCGTCTATGTGGCTACTGAACAAACTGTTTACCCATGGGGATCAACCGAAGCCTCGGTTCGCATTCCAAGGCACTGTGAATTGGATGCGCGGCCTAGCAATCCTCACAGAGAACCATTTTTCGCACGAAGACCTTAGACAGTTCTACCAAGCGGTTCAAAGAAGACGCGCCAACGAGGAAGCTGACGCACTAGCCTACGAATGTCTCACCATGTCCTTGCACAACGTGAGTGCAATCGACAGCATGGAAGAGATTGAAAACCCATATCCAATCGTCCGCTCTGCAATCATCGCTTGGTACTACGCGACGTATTACGCCGCCAAAGCAATGCTTGCCGCGTCTTCCGGCACAGATCCGCAAACACACGCAGCTGCGGGAAAGATTTGGCAATCTGAACTGGTGGATGCTCAGCTGGCCAAGCCGCCGTTTGATCTCAGTATTTCAGACATAACACCTTCTCATGCGCAGGAAGTGGTGCGCAATCTGAGGGGCGGCAATGCACATGACCTGAACCTCGAACCAACAGATCGTGAAATGGCGCTTGGTGCGGCCTATTCTTACCTAAAGGGTACAGCCGAATATGAACAATGGCGCATCGAGGAACAGGTCAAAGATAGTGCTGCGTACAAGCAAGGTGGATTCAACAGCTTTCGGTCAAACGCTGCGAAGGCGCTGAGAGACGCGAAGCTCATACCGGCTCACGTGAACTTTCTGGTTCAGGCTTTTCGCTACCGAGGGAAGGCCAACTATCGAGATGCAATCTATCTGTCTTACGGCAGAGATGACACAGATCGAGTGCGTCAATTTGTCACCGATCTTGGAACTGTAAGCGGCGCATTCTCGCTAATGGCCGCTCATTACGTCGCGAAACGAGTAGTGAGAAATGATTGGGCATCCTTCGATGCGGACATCACGGAGCACGCAAAGTTTGATCTTCCTTTCGATCTGGCCGAGATATAACAAGCCGTTGCAGGTGACGCTGTGCCTGCGGCACATCGCACCTGAACGGCTGCGTTGAACGTCTGCTTCCCTCTTACTCGAAGGGCAGAAAAGGGGCGGGGGCTGCCCCCACCGATGGCGGAAGCGGCCATTCGGCTTGAGCGCCTTGCCAACGTCAGCAACCAAGACTACTCCGGCCTCTCGTCAGCTCCGACTCCAGCGGCAGTAAAGGCCGAACATGAGACGTTCGCCGCAAACCACCTGAACTTCCGCTCCTGCTGCTGCTGAACAGTCATTCAACAAGCAAACCATGACTAGCCGCTTAGGATCGCTTCCCCCGATTCAACCATGCCCCATACAACGCAGGAATCAAAAACAAAGAAATCAGCGGCGCGCTGATCATGCCGCCCACCAAGGGTGCTGCGATGCGTTTCATCACGTCGGCGCCGTCGCCTTGGCTCCACATGATGGGCAAGAGGCCGGCGACAATGACGGCGACGGTCATCATCTTGGGGCGGATGCGCGTGAGCGCGCCTTCGATGATGGCGTCGCGGATGGTGGCTGGGGTGAGTGCGCTCTGCGGGCGCGTGGCCAGCGCTTGATCGATGTAGAGCAGCATCACCACGCCGAATTCGGCGGCTACACCAGCCAGGGCGATGAAGCCGACCGCGACCGCGACCGAGAGCTGATAGCCGAGCAGGTAGGTCAGCCATAGGCCGCCGATCAGCGCGAACGGCACGCAGGCCAGGGTGAGCAGAGGTTTGCGCCAGTCGCGGAAATAGGCGAGGAGCAGGCCCCACACCAGCAGCAGCGCGGCGGGGATAACCCAGGCGAGGCGTTCCTTTGCGCGTTGCAGGTCGGCGTACTGACCCGACCAGCTATAGGCATGGCCTGGTGCTAATTTTATTTTTTGCAGCGCTTGATTGGCGCGCGCCACGTAGCCGCCGATGTCTCGCGTGGCGAGATCGATAAACACATAGCCGACCAGGCGCCCGTTCTCGCTTTTGATCTCCGCCGGGCCGTCGGTGACGCTGATCTTGGCCAGTGTGCTCAGCGGCACGTGCACGCCGTTCATGGCGACGACGCGGCTGGCGCGCAGCGCCGCGAGCGAATCGCGGAAGGCGCGCGGGTAGCGCAGGTTGACCGAGTAGCGTTCGCGGCCGTCGATCACGGTGGTGATGGTTTCGCCGCCGATTGCGCCTTCCACCAATCGCTTCACATCCATCGCGCTCACGCCGTAGCGCGCGGCTTGGAAGCGATCGACCTCGATGTCGATATAGCGCCCGCTCGCCGCTCGCTCGGCGAACACGGCGCGGGTGCCGGGCACGTCGCGCAGCGCGGCTTCGATTTGATTGGCCGCGGCGCTGATGCCGGCGAGATCGGCGCCGCTGACTTTTACGCCGAGCACGGTGCGGATGCCGGTGGAGAGCATGTCGATGCGGGTGCGGATCGGGTAGCCCCAGGCATTGGTCAGCCCCGGCAGGTGCACGGTGGAATCGAGCTTGCGGATCACGTCGTCGATGGTGGTGCCCGGCGCCCATTGGCTGCGCGGCTTGAGCAGGATGGTGGTTTCCAGCATAGAGAGCGGCGCGGGATCGGTGGCGCTGTCGGCGCGGCCGGCCTTGCCATACACGCGCTCCACTTCGGGTATGGTCTTGATCAGGCGGTCGGTGATCTGCAACAGGTTCGCCGCTTCGTCGATGGAGATGCCGGGCACCGTGGTCGGCATGTAGAGCAGGTCGCCTTCGTTGAGCGGCGGCATGAATTCGCTGCCCATGCGCGCGAGCGGGATAGCGCTGGTGGCGAGCAATACGAGTGCGACGATGACGGTCGGCGTGCGATGCTCCAGCACCCATAGCAGCAGCGGCCGGTAGACGGCTTGCAGCCAGCGGTTGAGCGGGTTGTCCAACTCGCGGCGTACACCCTTGCGAATCAAGTAACCCATCAGCACCGGCGTGAGCGTGACGGCGAGACCCGCCGCTGCCGCCATGGCATAGGTCTTGGTGTAAGCGAGCGGCGCGAACAGCTTGCCCTCTTGCCCGATCAGCGCGAATACCGGCAGGAAGGATACGGTAATCACCAGCAAGGAAAAGAACAGCGCCGGGCCGACTTCTACCGCTGCGTTGCGCGTGACTTGCCAATAGTCGGGTGCGGGGCCGGCGCGCTCTAAATGCTTATGCAGATTCTCGATCATCACAATCGCGGCATCGACCATGGCGCCGATGGCGATGGCGATGCCGCCAAGCGACATGAGGTTGACCGTGATGCCCTGCGCCTGCATCAGGATGAAAGCAGTAAGGATGCCCAGCGGCAAGGTGACCAAGGCCACCAGCGCCGAGCGCCAATGCAGCAGGAAGATCAAGCACACCAACGCTACCGCCAACGACTCTTCCACCAGCTTTTCTCGCAGGTGATCGATGGCGCGGCGAATCAGGTTGGAGCGGTCGTAGGTGGTGACGATTTCCACGCCGGGCGGCAGACCGGCTTGCAATTCTTTCAGCCGCGCCTTGACGGCGGACACGGTATCGAGCGCGTTCTGCCCATAGCGCATGACGACGATGCCGCCCACGGCATCGCCTTCGCCATCGAGATCGGCCACGCCGCGCCGCGCCTCTGGTCCCAGCTGAATACTCGCGACTTGCGCCAACTTCAGCGGATAGCCGTTGGCATCTTGCCCCACCACCACTTGGCGCAAGTCAGCGATGTTCTTGAGATACGCTTTGGCGCGCACCATGTATTCGGCGCGCGCCATTTCTATCACCGAGCCGCCGCCGCTTTGATTCGCCGCGCGCACCGCTTCCGCTACTTTTTCGAAATTCAAGCCATGAGCGGCGAGGCGATTGGGATCAATCTCGATTTGGAATTGCTTGGCCGCGCCGCCGATGCTCGCTACCTCGGCCACACCGGGCACGCTTTGCAACTCGTACTTGAGGAAAAAATCTTGCAGCGCACGCAATTCAAAAGTGTCGCGTTTGCCGCTGCGATCCACCAGCGCGTATTGATACACCCAGCCCACGCTCGATGCATCCGGCCCTAAGGTCGGCGTGACACCGGCGGGCAAGCGCCCCGCCATTTGCGACAGATATTCCAGCACGCGCGAACGCGCCCAATACGGGTCGGTGCCGTCACGGAACACGACATAGATGAACGACTCGCCGAACATGGAAAAGCCGCGCACCGCGCGCGTACCCGGCACCGAAAGCAGCGTGGCGGTGAGCGGATAAGTGACTTGGTCTTCCACGATCTGCGGCGGCTGGCCGGGGAACGGTGTCTTGATAATCACCTGCACGTCGGCCAGATCGGGGATGGCGTCGAGCGCGGTATGGCGCGCGGAGAAGGTGCCCCAGATCGCGAGCACGGCGCAAGCGATCAACACCAGCAGGCGATGGCGGATAGACCAGTCGATGAGGCGGGCGATCATGTTTCAGTCATACGGGAAGATCATTTCCCTTGGCTGTTGCTCTGGGTGTGACGCTGCGCCGCATCGGCAATCGAAGCCGCTGCGTCGAGCAGGAACTGGCCGTTGACCACGACTTGATCGCCTTCTACCAAGCCATCGAGGATGGCGATGCGCTCGGTGCTTTCGATACCGGTGGTGACTTTAACCGGCATGAAATGGCCCTTGTCCAGTGCGCGCATGACGAAGTTGCCGCGCCCGCTGCGCATCACCGCGCTCTTCGGTACCGACAGCACTTGGCGCGGCGCGGCATGGATGGTGACGGTCGCGTACTCGCCCAAATTGGCGCTGGCTGTAATCGGTATACGCGCCCGTACGGTGCGCGTGGCGTTATCGACTAAGGGATTGAGGCCGCTGAGGCGAGTCTTGATCGGTGCGCCGGTTTCAAATTCCACCGTCACGGCATCGCCTTCGCGCACCCAGGATAATTGATCGGGATACAACACGACTTCGAGCCAGGTGCGGGAGGTATCGACGCAGCTCATGATCTCCGTCGCGTGATTCACCGCCATGCCGGGCCGCGCCATGATCTCTTTGACCACGCAGGCTTGCGACGCGCGCGCCGACACCACGGCTATCGCCTTGCGCGTCTCTATCAGCTTCGCCAGCATGGCGTCGGTGAAGCCGATTTGGTGCAAGCGCAGCGCGGTGCGCTCGCGGTCGCGCGCTAAGGGCTGCAAAATCGATTGCAGCTGCTCTTCGCTTTGGCGCGCGTCGCGTTCTGCTTGCTCGCGCGCGGCCGGGTCTTGAACCTGCGCTTCTGCTAGTGCTTTGCGATTCTGCTCGCGCCGGTCTTCGGCCATTTTCAACGCGGGAGCACCGCGCCGCGAGATGTCGATGTATTCATTCTGCAGCGTCAATGCATCCGGCGAGGAAAGTTCATACAGCACTTGGCCGCGCGCCACGTGCTGGCCGACGCGCGTGATGTGCAGTTTCGTCAGCACGCCGTCAATATTCGGTGTGATACGCAACACGGTGCCTTCGTCGGGCACCAGCGTGGCATAAGTCTGAATGTCGTGGGTCAGTGCTGCCCGTTCCGCGCTGGCGATGCGCACGCCGAGTTTTTGTTGGGTGGCGGTATCAACGTGTATCTGGTTTGCCGCCGCGCCGCTGGCTTCGTTCGCCGCTACCAAATCCATGCCGCAGATGGGGCAGGTGCCCGGATGATCCTGCACGATGTGCGAATGCATTGGGCACACGTAAGCTTTTTGCGAGATGCCGGATGCAATCGGCTGTGGAGTCGAAGAAGATGGGGTATGCCGCTGGCCGATCCAATAACCCAAGGCGCCGATCGACAGCGCGATCAGCAGTGAGAATACCGCTCGTTTCATATTGAACTGCAAGGCTTAAACATCCTGGCTGATTATTCCAGAGTTGACAACAAAAAGGGGGGATACGACTCCCCCCTTGATGCGCTTGCTGCTGGTGACGCTTAGGAAACAGTAATGCGTGTTTTTGCCGTCCCCATTACTGCACCGGTACGCCAATGGTAAAAGCTGATGGTCACGGTCCAGGTGCCCGTGATCGTTGGTTTGAAGATGCAATCGAAGCGCTCTGCGGAATGCGCCTCGATCGATCCGGTTTGCCACGGTGTGGGCAAGGGGCGGCCATCGGAAGCCACCACACTCGCGGTCAGCCCGCCGAAGTCGATCTTTTGCGGATGGAAGCCGGCGCAGATATAACGCACCAGCAGGGTTTGCCCTTTGACCATGTTCACCGCTACGCCCGGATTGGTTAGCGCTGAGGTCTTACCATCCACGCCGGTGATGATGAAATATTTTGGGTTCAGGTTGTTCAGCCCCACATCGCCGCCGCAAGTGCCGGCGGCCCACTCCAGCGTATGCCAAGCCGGATCGATCTCATCCGCCGCCCAGATCGCCTCGACATCGTAAATCGGTCCGTTGGCGAAGGCGCGCTTGGTGCCGACGGGGTCGGCCGGGTTCGGCTTCGGATCGACGATCAGGCCGCCATACATGCCCATTTCTGCATGCAGCGGGGTGTTGGTGTGGCAATGATAGAAATACGTCCCCGCGTTCTTCGGACGCCATTGGTAGGTATACGTCCCGTTGGTCACATCCTGGGATAGATGTCCCACGCCGTCGTTCTCTTGGCTGGGCTCGATGCCGTGATGATGAATGGTATGCATCCACATCATACCCACCGTGAGTTTTGTATGGACGATCTGGCCCTCGGTCACGCGCATTGCCGGCGAAGGGAAGGAGCCGCCCCCCATCCCGTCCGCTTGCCCCTGGCCGGCGGCAAGATCGGTGAAACCCCAGATAGTGACTGAGTTGCCATCGTCGAAGCGCATCGAGCCGTTCATGTAAATGCCACGACTGAAGATCACATTTGGCGTAACGATACCCGGTGTCGCTGGCGCGCCCGGATAGACATAACATGCATTTCCCATTCCCATGTTGTTCTCCTAAATTTTTATAGAAATTCGATTTCGGTCATCGAGCCGAATTGATACATCCCGCCGCCTGCGGTCTGCGACATTTCATCATGCAGATGCATCGGAAAATGTCCATGGGTCGTGGGCGGGTAGGCATCGGGCGGCGCTTCAAACGGGAAGATGGCGTCGATCTTGCCCAGCTTGTTGCGCAGATACAGGGTGTCCTTCTTCCACACCGAGGAGCGCACCGTGCCGCGATCGGTTAGCCATTCGAAATGGTTGCCATGCGCATGCACCGCATGCGAACACATGCCCGCGCTCAGCATGCGCACCAGGGTACGATCGCCGACAAAGCCCGCCAGGCGCGTGCGCGTGTCGTACAACGCATCGCGTGTGGGATCGCCATGACCGACCGCACCAGGGGGCAGCGAAGTCAAGCCGTTGATGGTGAAGTAACGCGGCGTGAAGGTCGTAGGCACCACAGTGTTGCGCTGCACTGCGCTATTCAGCGCCGGGTCGATGTCGTTGAAAATCCAGAACTGCTGTTTGACGAAAGTTGGGCTGCCGGAATAGAGCTGATTCGATTTTCCCGCCGGCATGATCGCCAAGCCGCCGTGCAAACCGAGGAAAACGTTGTAGCTGGTTTTGTTGTCATAAAACAAATACGAACCCGCCTTGCCGGTCGGGATGGTGTAGGTGAGGGTTTTGCTAGCGCCGCTAAGGATATCGCCCGTGCTGGCGAGCGGTGGGTCACCGGCTTTGAGCCCGCCGATGACGAAGTTGTGCGTCACTGCAAGCTTGTTCACCACGGTAATGCTGAGCGTGTCGCCTTCCTGGCAAATGATCGACGCGGCTGGAACGTTTAAACCCGTGGCCGAATTGCTGAAGCCTTTGAAATACACCCCGACGCCGTCCGGCATGGTGAGGGTGCCGCCCGTGATGTAAAACGTCTTGCTGATGGTCGCCGCTTCCGAGCGTGGCACCCAACTCAATAACCCAGATCCCAGCACCGCACTGGCTAAACTCGCACCACCCAACTTGATAAAGCTCCGTCGTTCCATGCCGGTCTCCTTACTGTTGTCTGCTATTGCCCAACCCTCTTTACTTAATTTTTCTTCAGCTACATGCATAAGTAGCGATATTCGATAGATAAATTTTATTTATCGATTACCGCTCTGTAAATCCAAATCTACTCCTGCAAATAGTCCTTTTCAACTAGTATTTATTGGTTAAATCAATAACTCTTCGGGATTACCCTATATGATTAAAGTTGGGTCATTCCTTTGTAATAATTGATTTTTAATTATTTCAAAGAGATAAAACTTGATAAAAATGTTAAATCGATTGTATTTTCAACAAAGCAGCGCAAATAAATTTTTTTTGGGATTATTTTGAAAGTGGATATTTGGCCGAACGATGCCAAGGCACACTAAAGCGCAGACAAGGATGATTGGAAAGGCTTGATGAAAGTACTGGTCTAGTGCGTCAGCGGTGGGCTGCTGACGGTATTGACGTAGTAGCCGGAGAGGCCTTGCAGCAGACGCATCTGCCGCCCTTCGCGCAGCAGTTGCTCAAACTCTTGCGCCGGGAGCGGATGGCTGAAGGAGAAGCCTTGAATTTCGTTGCAGCCTTGTGCACGCAAAAATGCGAGCTGTTCATCAGTCTCGACCCCTTCCGCCAACACATTCAGACGCAGGCTGCTGGCCATGGCGATAATGGCGGAAGCGATGGCCTTGTTGTCGGGGTCGGTGCCGATATCGCGCACGAAGGATTGATCGATCTTGAGCGTGTCGATCGGCAGCCGCTTGAGGTAAGACAAGGAAGAATACCCGGTACCGAAATCGTCGATGGAAATATGGATGCCCATACTCTTGAGCCGAGCGAGTGTAATAATGTTGGTCTCGTTGTGCTCGAGAAATAAATCCTCGGTGATTTCCAATTCTAAATGCTCGGCGGAAAGGCCGGCGGCATCCAATGCGCGGATGATGGTGTCCGCCAAATCCTTTTGAATAAACTGGCGCACGGATAAATTCACCGCCACACGAATCGGCGGCAGCCCCATGTCTTGCCACTCGCGGTTTTGGCGGCAGGCCTCGCGCAAGGCCCAATCACCCACCGGTATGATCATGCCGGTTTCATCCAAAATCGGTATGAACTCGGCGGGCGACACCAAGCCCATTTCTGGATGGCGCCAGCGCAGCAGGGCTTCGGCACCGATGACCCGCCCCGACAATAGATCCACCCGCGGCTGGTAGTACAACATGAATTCGCCACGATCTAAGGCGCGTCGCAGCGAGCTTTCCAGCATCAGACGTTCGCGCGCCTTGACGTTCATATCGGCAACATAGAATTGGAAATTGTTGCGCCCGTTTTCCTTGGCGCGATACATGGCGGAATCGGCGTTGCGTAGCAGGTTGTCGGCGTTTTCGTCGTCGCTGGGATAAAGCGTGACGCCCACGCTCACGCTGATGAAGACCTCATGCCCATAGAGATTGAATGGCTGCGATAGGGTATCGAGAATCTTTTGTGCTACTGCCGCCGCATCGTGATCCTCGATGATGTCTTCGACTACCACGGTGAATTCGTCGCCGCCCAAACGCGCCACGGTGTCGCAATCACGCACGCAACTACGCAGCCGCTCGGCGGCAATTTTAAGCAATTGGTCGCCGACATTGTGGCCAAGCGTGTCGTTGATGGCTTTGAAGCGATCCAGATCAAGGAACATCACGGCTAGCTTCTGATGATAGCGGTCGGCTTGCGCCATGGCGTGAGTCAAGCGGTCGCGGAACAGTGAGCGATTAGGCAGGCCGGTTAGCGCATCGTGATGCGCCATGTGGCGAATGCTTTGCTCGACCCGTTTGCGCTCTTCCAGATCGTGGTGCAGCTTGTCGTTGGCGGATTTTAGTTCGACGGTGCGCTGAATGACTTGAGATTCAAGCAATTCGTTCGCCTGTTTCAATTCCTCTTTCGCCTCCTTGAGTGCCACCACCAGCGGCAGCCAATGCCAGAAGCCGGTCGCAAGCAGCACATTACCCAAGGTCCAGGAACTGTAGCGCACCAGATCCAACACATAGGCGCTAGCCAAGGCTTGGCCCGCCGGCGTGGTGGAGTAGAGATTCAATGCATCGCCGAAACCGACGATCACCAGGCCGATGATGATCATGGTCCAACCGCGGTGGCGGGCGATGGCGGGCTGGCGATGGCTCATCCAAAGCAGCGCCAGGGTGATGGCAACCACCACTCCCAGCTTCACCCCCTTCAGCGCCAGCAGCTCATCCACCATGCGACTTATCTCGTCCTTTCGCTCATTGCGTAGCTATGCCTACAGGCTCGGATGGCCCGCTTGGGCAAATTGTTTTTCATGCGCGCCCTGGCATTCGATGCAGCGCCGGGCAGTGGGGTAGGCCTTTAACCGCGCCAAGCCGATGTCTGCGCCGCAATCGACGCACACGCCGTAAACCCGGTCTTGTATGCGTCGTTTGGCCGCCTCGATATCGCGCATTTCATGAATATGTCGATCGATCATAGTGGCGCCCAAATCGGCGAGCATGTCAGCCACCGACGCTTCGCCTTGATCATGGACGCGTCCGGCGAGGTCTTGAAAATGCTGCTGGTCGGAGGCGGCAAGCTCTTGCCGCACTTGATCGAGGAGCGCGGCATAGCCGTGATCCAATTGAGAGGCAAGTTGTTCGAGATCTGCTTGTGTGAGGCTCATGTTATTTTTAAGTACATATTTAAAGGGATGATCGCCCATTGTTATGCCTCTGGATCAAAATATCAATGATCAATTTCACTCGCATATTTCACATGGCGAGAATGTGCGCGGCCGGGCTAAGCAGAAGCCTTATCGCGACAAGTCATTGCGATTTATATTTCACGCAACCTCTTATTTTGCATGTTTTTTGCTCGCAGAAATTACGCTTTCGTTACGCCAGCACTTTAAGCCCGTACCCAACCCATGGCTACGGTATGTTGCTTTGAAAAAGCGTTGAAGCACCGCACATTGCGCATGAGAGCTTAGGCGCAGATTTCGGCTAAAATACCCGGCCTTACGCCCCGGTAGCTCAGTGGATAGAGCAATCCCCTCCTAAGGGATAGGTCACACGTTCGATTCGTGTTCGGGGCGCCAATTCTGCTTATCCTTGCTTGTCTTCCAGACGATCTCAGTCTTAAATTGAAACCTATAGTCAGTGCCGCATACTGTGGGAATGTTTCTCCGACCGGAAAGGATGCTATGCCCCCGCCCCCCTTGTTCCCCGAAAAGCCTGACCTGCAAGTCGCTACATGCGAATTCGACGAAATGAATCTGCAAATCGGTGAACGGATTGAGTTGGAGCGCATGGAGTCCGCTGATAAAACGCGCTACTTCACGACTCTGATCGGGTACATGCGAAATCAAAGCTTGCTGGTTAAGACGCCGATCGTAGATGGGCTGCCTCTCCCTATCGAGGAAGACGCGCTCATGACCGTTCGAGTGTTTTCTGGGACCAATGCTTTTGCTTTTATCGCCCCGGTGATCCGTGTGTGCATCAGCCCCGCGCATTACATGCACCTCGCATTCCCAAGCACAATTCAATGCACGGAAATTCGTAAAGCGCTGCGCGTCAGCCTGCGTCTGAAAGCCAAAGCTAAATTGGTGAATGGGCGAGAATTTCCACAGGAGGTGGAGCTTACCGATCTCAGCACCAGCGGCGCACATGTGGAATCGGACGAGTTGCTAGGGCAAAAAGGACAGCACCTGCATTTGAGCTTTGCGTTTCGCAACAACCCGAATGACTATGCGGCGCATTTGAACTTGAAAGTGCGGATTCAGAACGTCGAACACCAAACCCCTGCACACGAGGGGGGTGCGGTTTACGTACACGGGGTCGAGTTTGAAGACTTGGGCAGCGCGGAAACGATCTTGCTACAAAGCTATATTTATCAGCTATTGATTGCCGAACACCATCGCATCGTGTGATGCGAAACAACGGGGAACGCCGAGAGGAAAAGTAAGTTAACTGACGCGCTTGGTGGGTTTAAAGCTGCTTTCAAGCCAGCGCTTGATACGAACCGCGTCGCCGATGCGCGTGTATTTGCCATCAGAATCGAGCAGCACGATGATGAGTTGCTGGTTGGCGATGGTAGCTTGCATGACGAGACAGTGGCCCGCTTCAGCAATATAGCCAGTTTTGGACAAGCCGATTTGCCATTCTTTATCGCTCACCAATTTATTGGTATTGCGGAAAGCCACATTGTGGAATGCCAAGGTACGCACCGTACGACTGCGATTTGCGAGTTTCTTTTGCGCCAGCGCGCGCGCCCGCTTGTAGATCGGCATTTGCAGGTCGTAAGAAGTGGCGGTAGTCAATTCGGTGATGATCGGATAGGTGTGCGCCGCACGCACCATGCGCGCTAGATCTTCCGCCGTGGATTGGTTCTCGCTACGTAGGCCAGTCGAATCAGCGAATCGGCTGCTTGCCATGCCGAGCTGCGATGCTTTGCGATTCATCGCCGCAATAAATGCCACGGCGCCGCCAGGGTAGGTGCGTGCGAGTGCGGCGGCAGCACGATTTTCCGATGACATCAGCGCCAGATGCAGCAATTCACGCCGCGTAAGCTGAGCGCCAATTTTAAGCCGCGAGTGGGTACCTTTGACGCGATCGATATCGTCATTGGTGAGCGTAATCTTTTCATCCAGGGATAGCCGTGCATCCAAGGTCACCATGGCCGTCATCAGCTTGGTGATGGAAGCGATCGGGGTGCGCGATTCGGCGTTTTTGGCGTAGATGATTTCGCCGGTTTTTTCATCCAGGATCAACGCCATGGCGGAACGCAGATCGGGATCCCCTTTGGCGTGGAGGATGGAAGGATCGAATTGCTTGATTTTGTCCGCGATGGGATCGACCGGTTTGCAATCGTATTCCTGCAAACCCGTTTTGACGCCAAAGTCGAGGCGATCTGCGTTAAGTACTTTCAGGCACTCTGCCTGCGCATTCGGCATCGCGAAAAATAGAACAAAAAATGGGGTAATGAGCTGCTTCATACTTTTTGTTATCGGCATCCGCTTCGCACCCTTTAGCTTACTTATTGTTCACAAAGGTTTATTTTGCAAAACAGGCCGTATTGAAGCCCGCTTTGAATTATTCATCGCCAAGTTAAAACCAAAAAAAGCCCCCTGGCAAGGCTTTTTTTAATTATTGCAATGGCTTAGGTGCAACACTTAAAGCTGGGATGAGGTGTGTTGCGCCTACCCAGTAGGGGTGATTAGGCCACACAATCCACGAAATAGCGTTTGTCGCCGTCCCCTTCCTCAGTGACCAGCCCGTGAATATCGGTCTCGAAACCGGGGAAGCGCTTGTTGAAAATGCGCGCGAATTTGAGGTAGCGCACGATGGTGCTATTGAAGCGCTCGCCGGGGATCAACAGGGGAATACCTGGGGGATAAGGCGTCAACAGCACGCTGGTGATGCGCCCTTCCAAATCATCAATCTCGACTCGCTCGATTTCGCGGTGCGCCATTTTAGCGAAGGCATCGGCCGGTTTCATCGCTGGCGCCATCTCCGACAGATACATCTCGGTCGTCAGGCGTGCCACATCATTCTCTTTGTAGAGTGCATGAATTTGTTCGCATAGTTCTTTGAAACCGATTTTCTCGTAACGCGGATGCTTGGTCACGAACTCGGGCAGCACGCGCCACAGTGGCTGGTTCTCGTCGCAATCCGCCTTGAATTGCTGTAGCGCGGTGAGCAGCGTGTTCCAGCGACCCTTGGTAATGCCGATGGTAAACATGATGAAGAAAGAATAGAGCCCGGTCTTCTCCACGATCACGCCGTGCTCGGCGAGATACTTGGTGACGATCGCGGCGGGGATACCCCAATCGGCGAATTCCCCTTCAACGTCTAAGCCAGGGGTGATAACCGTGGCCTTGATCGGATCGAGCATATTGAAGCCCGAGGCCAGATTGCCGAAGCCATGCCAGCGCTCGTTGTCGCGCAGCACCCAGTCGTCACGCTCGCCAATGCCTTCTTCCGCCAGATGCTCCGGCCCCCACACCTTGAACCACCAGGATTCGCCGAATTCCGCATCCACTTTGCGCATGGCGCGGCGAAAATCCAGCGCTTCCAGAATCGACTCTTCCACCAGCGCGGTGCCGCCCGGCGGCTCCATCATCGCCGCCGCCACGTCACATGAGGCAATGATCGCGTACTGAGGTGAGGTCGAGGTGTGCATCAAATACGCTTCATTGAAACTATGGTAATCGAGCTTGCGGGTCTGTGAATCCTGCACCAGGATTTGCGAAGCCTGCGATAGACCCGCGAGCATCTTGTGCGTGGACTGCGTGGAGAACACCAAGGCATCTTTGGAACGCGGGCGGTCCTTGCCGATGGCATGCATGCCTTTGTAGAAATCGTGGAAGGTCGCGTGCGGCAGCCAAGCCTCGTCGAAATGCAGGGTATCGATATAGCTGCCGAGCAAATCCTTGATCGTGTCCACGTTGTACACGATGCCATCGTAGGTACTCTGGGTGATGGTGAGGATGCGCGGCTTGGTTTTAATGTCCTTGGCGAAGGGGTGCGCGGCAATTTTTTTCTGGATATTCTCGGGGCGGAATTCGTCGAGCGAAATCGGGCCGATAATGCCGTAGTGGTTACGCGTCGGGGTCAGGAACACCGGAATCGCGCCGCACATGATGATGGCGTGCAAAATCGATTTATGGCAATTGCGATCCACCAGCACGATATCGTTTGGCGCCACCGTCGCATGCCACACCATCTTGTTTGAAGCAGAGGTGCCGTTGGTGACGAAGAACAAGTGGTCAACATTAAAAATGCGTGCCGCGTTATGTTCCGAAGCGGCTACCGGACCGGTATGGTCGAGAATTTGCCCCAACTCTTCCACCGAATTGCACACGTCGGCGCGCAGCAGATTCTCGCCGAAAAATTGGTGAAACATCTGGCCAATCGGGCTTTTCAAAAACGCGACGCCACCCGAATGTCCCGGGCAATGCCAGGAGTAGGAGCCGTCCGCCGCGTAATGCGTCAGCGCGCGGAAAAATGGCGGCACGATGGAATCGAGATACGCCTTGGCTTCGCGCCCGATATAGCGCGCCAGGAATTCCGGCGTATCTTCCAGCATATGAATAAAGCCATTCAACTCGCGCAGAATGTCATTCGGAATGTGGCGCGCGGTACGCGTTTCGCCATGCAGAAAAATCGGAATCTCGGCATTGCGGAAGCGAATTTCTTCCACGAATTTACGCAGATTCGCCAAGGCCTCTTGCGCCAGTTCCGGGGTGCCGGAAAGCTCTTCGTCGTCAATCGACAAAATAAACGCTGAGGCGCGCGACTGCTGTTGTGCGAAGGAGGACAAGTCGCCGTAGCTGGTGACACCCAGCACTTCCATGCCTTCGTCTTCGATGGCTTTGGCCAGTGCGCGCACGCCGAAGCCGCTCGCGTTCTCGGTGCGAAAGTCCTCGTCAATAATGAATACGGGAAAACGAAAACGCATAGCGCCTCCTAATGGGGAGCGGTGAGAGGAATCAAGCTGGTATTCAAATCCGTGATGGTCAAATCTTGGGCAGGGTCACGCCGGTTTGCCCCTGGTATTTGCCTTTGCGGTCTTTGTACGAGGTTTCGCACTCTTCGTCCGCCTCGAAAAAAACCACTTGCGCCACGCCCTCGTTGGCGTAAATCCGCGCCGGCAGCGGTGTGGTGTTGGAGAACTCCAGCGTCACATAGCCTTCCCACTCCGGCTCGAAGGGCGTGACGTTGACGATGATGCCACAGCGTGCGTACGTGCTTTTGCCCAGGCAAATGGTCAGCACATTGCGTGGGATGCGGAAATATTCCACGGTGCGCGCCAACGCAAACGAATTGGGCGGGATGATGCACGATTCGCCGTGCACTTCGACGAATGACTTCGGATCGAAATTTTTGGGATCGACGATGGTGCAGTTGATATCGGTAAACAGCTTGAATTCGTTGGAGCAGCGAATATCGTAACCGTAGCTCGATGTACCGTAAGACACAATCGGCTTGCCGTTCACCTGCTTCACTTGCCCCGGCTCGAACGGGTCAATCATGCCGTGACTCGCCGCCATGCGACGGATCCATTTGTCGGATTTAATGCTCATACGACTAGGTATTCTGAATCACAATACTCGGGAACTTAGCCGAATGATCTTGCGCCAAGTCGCCGATTTTCACCGCTATGCGGCGCGCGATTTGTTTATAGATTTGTGAAACGCGTCCATCCGGATCGGCAACCACGGTGGGTTTGCCAGAGTCCACTTGCTGGCGAATGGCCATATCCAGCGGCAGCGAACCCAGCATTTCGATATCGTAGTCTTTGCCCATGCGCTCGCCGCCGCCTTCGCCGAAAATGCGCTCTTCATGGCCGCACTTGGAACAAATGTGCAGGCTCATGTTTTCGACGATGCCCAGGATGGGGATATTTACTTTCTGGAACATCTTGAGGCCCTTGCGCGCATCGATCAGTGCGATGTCCTGCGGCGTGGTCACGATTACCGCGCCGGTCACCGGCACGCGCTGCGCCAAGGTCAATTGAATGTCGCCGGTGCCCGGCGGCAAATCGACCACCAAGTAATCCAGATCTTTCCATTTGGTGTTGTTAAGCAACTGCTCCAAGGCCTGGGTCACCATCGGGCCGCGCCACACCATCGGCGTTTCCACGTCAATCAGGAACCCAATCGACATAGCTTGCAGGCCATGGCCGATCATCGGCTCCATATTTTGTCCGTCTTCCGATTCCGGCTTGGCATCGGCCAGTCCGAGCATCATCGGCTGCGATGGGCCGTAGATATCAGCGTCAAGTATGCCGACGCGCGCGCCTTCAGCCGACAGCGCCAAAGCCAGATTCACCGCCGTGGTGGATTTGCCCACGCCGCCCTTGCCCGAAGCCACGGCGATAATATTGCGTACGCCCGGTATCGGCTTTACGCCGCGCTGCACCGCATGCGACAGAATCTTTGAAGAAACCGCCGCGTTCACATTGCCCACATCAGGAATCGTTTTAAGTTTGGCTTCGATCTGTTGCTTGATCTCGGCAAGAACGCTTTTCGCTGGGTAAGGCAGCACCACATCCAGCGTCACATTATTGCCGTCGATTTTGATATTGCGCACGGTCTTCGCGCTGATGAAATCCTTCTGCATATTGGGATCGATCGCTTCTTTCAACGCGGTCTGGACTTGTAACTCGGAAATCGACATTGCTTGCTGCTCCTAAAAGATATCCTGGGGGCGATACGGGGCGAGTGCCCTAGGTAATTCGGAAAAACGCCGATTTTAAATGTTTTTGCCCAATGGCGTGGATTTTTTTGGCTCCGAAAAACGAGAATAACCCTTGTTTTTTCAAGGCCAAGGCGGTTAAAACCGTAAGCCAGGTGCACGTGCCGGACAAGGCCGCTAAAATACGCCCTTTCCCGCCCCGGCTCCCCTACATGACGCGCAACATCCTGGTTACCTCCGCCCTGCCCTATGCCAACGGCAGTATTCATCTAGGCCACTTGGTGGAATACATCCAAACTGACATCTGGGTACGCTTCCAAAAAATGCGTGGCCATGCCTGTCATTACGTATGCGCCGACGACACCCACGGCACGCCGATTATGCTGCGCGCGGAAAAAGAACAAATTACGCCCGAAGAATTGATCGAGCGCATGCACGACGAACATCAGCGCGATTTCAGCGGGTTTCATATCGCCTTCGACAACTACTACTCAACCAACTCGGATGAAAATCGCGAGTTGGCGCAAGGTATCTATCGCCGGCTGCGTGATCAGGGCCTGATCGACGTGCGCACCATCGAGCAACTGTACGACCCGGAAAAGCAGATGTTTTTGCCGGATCGCTTCATCAAGGGCGAATGCCCCAAGTGCCACGCCAAAGACCAGTATGGCGATTCGTGCGAGGCCTGCGGCGCCACCTATGCCCCGACCGATTTGATCAATCCCTACTCCGCGGTCTCAGGCGCTACGCCGGTCAAAAAATCCTCAGAACATTATTTCTTCAAGCTAGGCGAGTGCGCCGATTTCTTGAAGCAATGGACGCGTAGCGGCCACTTGCAGGACGAAGCGGCGAACAAAATGGACGAGTGGCTCTCCGGCGGCCTACACAGCTGGGATATCTCGCGCGATGCGCCTTACTTCGGGTTCGAGATTCCCGATGCACCAGGCAAATATTTTTATGTCTGGCTCGACGCGCCGGTGGGCTATATGGCGAGCTTCCAGAACCTGTGCGCGAAATGCGACCTCGATTTTGCCGCTTATTGGAACGAGGGTTCGGAAACTGAGCTGTATCACTTCATCGGCAAGGACATTCTCTACTTCCATGCCTTGTTCTGGCCGGCGATGCTGAAATACGCCGGTTATCGCACCCCGACTAAAATATTCGCCCACGGCTTCTTAACCGTCGACGGGCAAAAAATGTCCAAGTCGCGCGGCACTTTCATAACAGCCGAAAGCTATCTGCAGCAAGGGCTCAATCCGGAATGGCTGCGCTATTACTATGCCGCGAAACTTAATAGCACACTGGAGGACATTGACCTCAATTTGGATGACTTCACCGCGCGCGTGAACAGCGACTTGATCGGGAAATATGTGAACATCGCCAGCCGCGCCGCCGGGTTTATCACCAAGCGTTTCGACGGCAAGCTGGCGAACCAGATTGGCGACACTGACTTGGTCTTGCGCTTGGCCGCAGCCGCGCCCGAACTCGCCGATTTATATGAAGCGCGCGAATATGGCAAGGCACTGCGCGAGATCATGGCGCTTGCCGATGTCGTGAATCAATATGTGGATGAGAAAAAACCTTGGGATCTGGCGAAGGATCCGAGCGCGAGCGCCGAGTTGCATGAAGTGTGCACGGTCAGCCTGAACCTGTTCCGCTTACTGACTATTTATCTCAAACCGGTGCTGCCACAGGTCGCCAGCCTGAGCGAGATTTTCCTCGCTATCCCGCCGCTGACCTGGGCGGATGCGAGCGCAATGCTGCTGGGTCATACCATACAACCCTATCAGCACCTCATGGCACGCATCGATCCCAAACAAATCACTGCGCTTACCGACGCGAACAAGCAAAGTCTGCAACCGGTAGCCCACTCGCCTGCGCGCCATGCCGAAGCACAGGCCCATCACCAACCTATTTCAGAAACCATCAGCATCGATGATTTTGGCAAAATCGATTTGCGCATCGCCAAAATCGTCCATGCCGAACAGGTCGAAGGTGCGGAAAAACTGCTGAAACTCACGCTGGATATCGGCCTGGAAACGCGTACCGTATTCGCCGGCATCAAATCTGCCTACAAACCGGAAGACCTGATCGGACGACTCACCGTCATGGTCGCCAATCTCGCCCCGCGCAAAATGAAATTCGGTTTATCCGAAGGCATGGTGCTTGCCGCAGGCGACGGCGGCGGCATCTACCTGCTCGCGCCTGACAGTGGCGCGCAACCCGGCATGCGGGTGAAGTAGCCACCGTTCACGAACGGCGAGCAAAAAAAAGAGGCGGTCTTGCGACCGCCTCTTTGCATTACTGGAACGCGAGCTGATTAAGGCTTGACGTACACGTAGCCTTCTTTCGCTTGCACTTTCGCGAGTTCCGCTACGCCGGAAGGAACGATCTTGGCGCCAGGGAGCACCTTTGACGGATCGATTTTGCGGCTGACTAAAGTGTTGTTGCACACGCGGAACTCCACGCCCTTGGCCTGCAACTCTTCAACATTGATGTTATAGGGGTTGCCCTTAGCATCTGCCGCGCCGTCCAGCAGAAAATCGATGCCTTTACCATGCGTCACGATAATGATCTTGGCGTCGGAATCCGCGCTCAAGTGATTTTTGACGTTGTTCATTGCAACACCGGCGACGGCGCTGTCGTTGATGTGATACACGGCCTTGGTTTCCGCCAAGGCCAAGCTGCTCACACCCATCATGGCAACCAAAGCAACCATCCATTTTGCGAATTTAGTCATTACTGTCTCCTTATCTAATAATTAGGGTTTGATATAAACGTAGCCTTGGCCGCTTTGGAGTTTGCCCAACTCCGCCACGCCGGAAGGGACGATCTTGGCGCCTGGCAACACGGTCTTAGGATCGATCTTGCGCGAAACCAGCGTGTTGTTGCAAACGCGGAAATCCACGCCCTTCGCCATCAACTCTTCGACCGCGATGTTATAGGGATTGCCGTTCTTGTCCGCTGCGCCGTCCAGCAGAAAATCGATGCCCTTGCCATGTGTCACCACGGTAATCTTGCCGCTGGGATCAGCGCTCATGTGGTTCTTGATGTTGTTCATCGCCACCCCAGCCACGGTGCTGTCGTTGATGTGATAAACGGTTTTAATTGGATCGGTGGATTTTGCAGAAGTGCCGCCAGTCGAGGCGCAACCGCCTAAACCCAGCAACCCAACAGCCACACCCACGATCGCGAGCGATTTAATACTTGTTAACATTGTGTTGTCTCCTTCTACTATTGGTTTAGTGTCTGCCCCACATTCGGCAAAATAACCGTGCGAAACATGACACAACAATGAACAGTTATTACAATTTTGTAAATAGTCTTTTGCTACCTAGTGCTTAGGTAGGTAACGTCCTCCGGAGTTCCACGGATTAACCATGCGAATGACCCGAAATCTGCGGCTCAGCGGCCGCGTACAAGGTGTATTTTTCCGCGAATCCATGTGCCGCGAAGCCACCAAGCTGGGCGTGAACGGCTGGGTACGCAACCTGGGCGATGGTTCATTGGAGGCCATGCTGCAAGGCGAGGCCGCCCAAGTTGAAGCCCTAATCACCTGGGCCAAGCGCGGGCCAGCGGCGGCGCAAGTTGAAAACATGGAAATTTCCGAGGGAAATGGCGAATTTTCTGGATTCGAAAAGCTGCCAACTATTTAGGCAAACAGCCTTTCCAATTTGGCTAAATATTCCGCAACCTCTTCATTCTATAAAATATTTACCAAGGCCGGCCTAGGGAATTTTGGGCAAAAAAAAGCGCGGTGGTTAAGACCGCGCTAAATATCCACCAAAGGAGGAGGATGGAGGAGACAGTACCGAACTGCTAAAACCAGCAATCCAGAGATAAACGTTGACACTGTTGATTTAATTAACGGAAATCGAGAAAGAAACTTTAGGAATTTTTATCTCTGTAAAATCAATAAGATAAAAAATATGGGGGGGCAAAAATCTGCCTTAGTACTGAATTGCCACGTTTTCCGTAGATAGCCAGCCACGCAGCGAACCGATGAGATTTTCATGCAACTGCACGCGCCAGTTCTCGCCCAAGGTCATTTCGCAGCGCGCCTCCTGATTGATATAGCTCACCGTGACCGGGCAGCCGTTATCACGCTCCTGCCGATACGGCGCCAGCATTTCCTTGAGCTTCACGGCATTGGCTTGGCCATTCATCATCAGACGCATGCCTTTGGCGAATTTGGTGCGCGCAGCAGATAGGTCGTACAGCGCATCGGCCGAGACGCGCAGGCCGCCGGAATAATCATCCTTGCTGATCTTGCCCTCGACCACCAGCAATTGGTCTTCTTGCAATATTGCGCGATAGCGCTCATACACTTCGTTGAAAATCGCGACCTCGACTTGCGCCTCGCCGTCATCCAGTGCCACGAACGCCATCTTGCCGCGCCGCGTCATCTGGGTGCGCATTGAATAGATGATGCCGGCGATCAACTGCTTATCGTGCTGCGGCGTTAATTTTCCCAGCTTAGTTTTTACAAAGCCCGCGATGTCCGGCGCATAGGCATCGTAGGGATGGCCGCTGAAATAGAAGCCGAGACTTTTCTTTTCAAACATCAGCAATTCTTTTTCCGGCCAGCGCGCCACCTCGACCAGTTGATTGTCTTGCGCGGTGGATTCATCCAGCGCACCGAACAGGCTCGCCTGATTGGCATTGCTCGCCGCCTGTTCCGCTGCTTCCAACGCATGACCGACCGAAGCCATCAGGCTGGCGCGATGATCATTGACAGAATCGAACGCCCCGGCGCAGATCAGCGCCTCGATCACGCGCCGGTTCACCACGCGCTTATCAATGCGCCGGGTGAAATCGAATAAATCCGTAAATGGCCCATTCTGCTGACGCGCTTCTAAAATCGAGTTGATCGCCGCCTCACCGGTGCCTTTGATCGCGCCCATACCATAGCGGATTTGTTTTTCATTCAAGGGCACGAAGCGGTATTCACTTTGATTCACATCCGGCGCCAGCAATTCAAGCGCGTTTTGCAGACAATCGTCGTACAGGATGAACACCTTGTCGGTATCGCCCATATCCGCCGTGAGCGTGGCCGCCATGAAAGCCGCCGGATAGTGCGCCTTTAAATAGGCGGTCTGATACGCCACCAGGGCATACGCTGCCGAGTGCGATTTGTTAAAGCCGTACTCGGCAAATTTCTCCATCAAGTTGAACAAATCCGTGGCGAGCTTCTCATTCACCCCACGCGCCACCGCGCCTTCGACAAAGATGGAGCGATGTGTCGCCATCTCCTCGGCTTTTTTCTTACCCATGGCGCGGCGCAGTAAATCGGCGGAGCCGAGCGTATAGCCGCCCAGGGTTTGCGCTATCTGCATTACCTGCTCTTGATACACGATCACGCCGTAGGTGGGTTTCAGCACATCCGTCAGATCGGGGTGCATGTAATCCACCCGCGCCCGGCCATGCTTGCGGTTGATGAAATCGTCCACCATGCCCGACTGCAAAGGGCCGGGGCGAAACAGCGCGACCAGCGCGATGATGTCCTCGAAAGTATCCGGCTGCAGGCGCCGGATCAGGTCTTTCATGCCACGCGATTCCAATTGGAATACGGCGGTGGTGTTGCACGCCTTCAATAATTTGAAGCTAGCAGGATCGTCGAGTGGAATGGATTCGATGGAAAACTGCGCATCCCCCTCGGACTGGTTCAAGCTATGGATAAAGCGTACCGCCCAATCGATGACGGTGAGCGTGCGCAAGCCCAAGAAGTCGAATTTCACCAAGCCCGCCAATTCGACATCGTCCTTATCGAACTGGCTCACCACCGACTCTGAGCCTTGCGCGTTATAGGTGGGGCAGAAATCGGTGATCTTGCCCGGTGCGATCAACACGCCGCCCGCGTGCATACCGACGTTGCGCGCCATGCCTTCGAGTTTTTCGCCCAGCGCCCATAGCTCCGCGATTTCTTCTTCCTTCTCGATGCGCTCCAGTATCTGCGGTTCCTGGGTTTTGGCTTTTTCCAGCGTCATGCCGAGTTCGAAGGGAATCAATTTCGCCAGTTGATCCACAAAGTTGTAGGGCAAATCCAGCACCCGTCCCACATCGCGCACCACCGCCTTCGCCGCCATGGTGCCGAAGGTGGCGATCTGCGAAACCGAATCCGCGCCATAGCGCTTACGCACATATTCGATCACGCGCTCGCGCCCGTCTTGGCAAAAGTCCACGTCGAAGTCAGGCATCGATACCCGCTCCGGATTCAAGAAACGCTCGAACAGCAAGTCGTAGCGCAGGGGATCGAGATCGGTAATGCCCAAGCTATACGCCACCAGCGAGCCCGCGCCGGAGCCCCGCCCAGGGCCGACCGGTACGCCGTTGTGCTTGGCCCAATTGATAAAGTCGGCCACGATCAAAAAATAACCGGGGAAGCCCATCTGGATGATGGTCTTGGTTTCGAACACCAGCCGCGCTTCGTACTCCGGCCGCTTTTGCTCGCGCAGCGCGGTGTCGGGGAACAGTTGTTCCAGCCGGGTCGTAAGGCCTGCTTGCGCTTGGGCCAGCATAAAATCGTCCAGGCTTTGATTGTTCGGCGTAGGGAACTGCGGTAATTGTGGTTTACCTAATTCAATCGAGAGATTGCAGCGCTTAGCGATCTCGACACTGTTTTCCAGCGCCTCCGGGATATCCGAAAACAACTCGGCCATCTCGGCCTGGGTTTTGAAATACTGTTCCTCGGTAAAGGGGCGCGGCCGACGCGGATCGCCCAACATATTGCCTTCGGCGATGCACACCCGCGCCTCGTGCGCTTTGAAGTCGTCGCGATCGAGGAATTGAATCGGATGCGTCGCCACCACCGGCAGGCTGAGTTCAGCGGCCAACGCCGCCGCCTGGCGCACATGCGCATCGGCCTGCGGCGTGCCGGTACGCTGCACTTCGAGGTAAAAATGACCGGGAAACAGCGCCGCCCATTCATACGCCAACTCGCGTGCACGCTCGGTATTTTGCTGTGCCAAGGCGTGGCCAATGTCGCCGAGCTGCGCACCGGACAGCGCGATCAAGCCGCGCCCACCGGCCCCGGCAAACCAGGCCTTATTCAGCTCGGCGCGGCCGCGGTGTTGGTTTTCGCGATAGGCGCGCGCCAGCAACTCGCATAAGTTGTGATAACCCTCGCGGTTCTTGCACAGCAACAACAAGCGTGAAGGCTGATCACGATTGGTTTCGTTGGAAATCCACACATCGCAACCGATAACCGGCTTTACGCCAGCGCTTCGCGCGCCTATGTAGAATTTCACCAGCGCAAAAGTATTGCTGAGATCGGTCAACGCCAAGGCTGGCATACCGTCCGCACAGGCCCGTTTCACCGCATCGTCGATGCGCACAATGCCATCGACTATGGAGAATTCAGAATGGAGACGCAGGTGGACAAAGGAGGGGGCGGACATAGGCGTATAATTTTACCTTGATTACCCAAGACGAAGCGTCCGAAAGCAAAACCAATTCTAGCCGCGAATTAACGCTAATTTTCGCGAATGACTAGAAGCTTTGAACGATCCCGGATAATTCACGTCAATTAGCGTTAATTCGCGGCAAAAAAACCCATGAAAACACCTGAACTCCTCTCCCCCGCCGGCACCCTGGAAAAAATGCGCTACGCATTTTCCTATGGTGCGGATGCGGTATATGCCGGCCAGCCGCGCTATAGCTTACGCGCGCGCAACAACGAATTTGGGCTTGACGAGCTCGCCATCGGCATCGGCGAAGCGCATGCCCTAGGCAAAAAATTTTTCGTCGCCAGTAACCTGATGCCGCATAACGCCAAGGTCAAAACCTATTTGGCGGATATGAAACCTGTGATCGCGCTGCAGCCGGATGCGCTGATCATGGCCGACCCCGGCCTGATTTCGATGGTGCGCGAAACCTGGCCGGAGATGACCATTCACCTTTCGGTGCAGGCCAACACGGTGAATTACGCCACGGTGAAATTTTGGCAGGCGCTGGGGCTGAAGCGCATTATTTTGTCGCGCGAACTGTCGCTGGACGAAATCGCGGAAATCCGCCAACTATGCCCGGACATCGAGTTGGAAGTCTTCGTGCATGGCGCGCTGTGCATCGCCTACTCCGGGCGCTGCCTGCTCTCCGGTTATTTCAATCATCGCGACCCGAATCAAGGCACCTGCACCAACTCCTGCCGCTGGGATTACAAGGTGCACGAGGCGGTGGACGACGAAGGCAGCGGCATTCAAAAAATCGACTTCGATTTTCGCGGCGCGATGGAAAGCGGCGGGCTCTCGGATTGCGGCAGCCAGCCGCGCCACCCGCTGGCCGATCAAGTCTATCTGGTCGAAGAAAGCCAGCGCCCGGGCGAGCTGATGCCGATACTGGAAGACGAGCACGGCACCTACATCATGAACTCCAAAGATTTGCGCGCGGTAGAGCATGTCGCGCGGCTGGCGGAAATTGGCATTGATTCGCTCAAGATCGAAGGCCGTACCAAATCGCTGTATTACGTGGCGCGCACCGCGCAAATCTATCGCCGCGCCATCGATGACGCCGTGGCCGGTCGCCCCTTCGACCCCAGCTTGCTCGGCGAATTGGAAAGCCTGGCCAATCGCGGCTACACCGATGGTTTCTACCAACGCCATCACACCCAAGATCAGCAAAACTATTTGCGTGGGCATTCGGATTCCAAACGCAGCCAGTATGTGGGAGATATCGTGAACTACGATGCCGCCACCGGGCTGGCGGAAATCGTGGTAAAGAACCGCTTCCAAGTCGGCGATCGCTTGGAAATCTTGCATCCGCAAGGCAACCAAGAGCTGTTATTAGAGCGCATGGAAAACATCGAAGGGGTAACAGTGAACACCGCGCCCGGATCAGGGCATCGCGTGCGCATTCCAGTCGGCCGCAATCTTGAGCGTGGCTTAGTAACACGCTTTTTGTAGCGCCGGCTTCCTGCCGGCATGCCGGCATGCCGGCAGGATGCCGACGCTACATTAATACCATGCGCGCTTTGTGCGTGCGCTTGGTTTTCCGTGCGAAGCCGAAAACAATACCAAGCCAGCAAAAGCAAATGTGCTCTTTTTCATTTCCTCCTTAATGGTAATGCCACAAGAAACGCTCCACCCGGATTGCGCAGATGATGCCGCACCCTTGTGGCAGAGGCGCAGTGTCTAAAGTTCAGGAGCGCGGCTTACAGCACGACCCTTGTAACCCGTTGTGAGCTATTACTGCCCCTTGGCCCAAGCTTCTAAAGGTTCTTTCCAGAGCTTATAAGCCTTTTCAGTGGTAAATCGAAAAATCGCGTGGCCATAGCCTGAATCGAATTCCACTTCTTTCTTAAGCGCGCTCTCTGGCAGATGTGCCTTGCAAGACTCAAATATATTATCTGTGGTGTCCACAAGGGAAAGGATACGTCCCTGTACCTTGGCGTAATCGATGTAGAACGAACGTGCAACTGTACGTGGACAACCCGCGAGCAATACATAATTTACCTTGGGGTTGGCGATCTCGATCGAGGCAAACATCGCTGCCCTTGAGCCCAAGGAATAACCGCTTACCGTAATGTCCTCAGGCGCCGTACCCTTGGCCAACAGGCTTTTTACCTGATCTGCGACCTTTGTGGCATACGCTTGAACAGCCGGAGTACTGTCGTCATAGCGCAAATCAAACACAACATTGAATCCAGCGCTCTGAAGATCCTTGACGATTGTTTCGTATGCTCCTCCACCCACCTTATCAATGCAGCACCCATGTATATAGAACAGATGTTTTTCTACGGCTTGGCTTATACCTAAAAAACCAAACATCAATGCAATGCCCGCACACACAGTCATCAACGATTTCATGGTTTTCTCCCTTAAATATTTCCCGCCTCTGGATGCAAACTAGGCTGCATGGTGGAAAGCATGCAGCTTACGGTAATGCATCCAAATATTCTCGAATGGTACTGACAGGGAAAACTACTCGCGGCTACCCCCCGCTAGCTGCAGCCCGGAACTTTTCCATAGCGATGTCGCCATCGCGAAGCAACTCCCACGCCGCCGTCTTCCCTCCACGCTCGCCATGTAACCGCACGCCCCCTGGTGTCAGAAAGACCCAGGATGGCGTGGGGCTGCCTCTGAACGCACTCATAAGCTCGGCATGGCTTTGTGCGGCTCCGTCGCCAATTTGATAGCTGTCCGGCTCGCCATGCTTTTCAGTATCGACATAACCCAAGATGAAATTCTTCTGGAAAGTCGTACGCAAACCCGTATCGCTCAATGCTTGCCGGTACAGTAATGCGCAGCCCCGACAAGTTTCGAAACCGAATAGGACAAACACGGGTTTATTGGCTGATTTTGCGGCAGCCATCGCTTCAGGAAGCTTCAGGAAACCCCATTCCGCTGGCGGCGCAGCAAGCGCGCCGACAGATAAAAACATGGCCGCAAATGCAGCAAAAGTTACAAATCTTTTTAGCATGACTCCTCCTTAGCGCTTCAATGCAGCGATGACGTCTTGCATCAAGTCAGCTTTCTTAGCAACCAGCGCGGAGATGCCATGGCCGCTACCACCAAGCTCGATTAACTGCTTGGGTTCGGCGGACTTGTCCGCAGCCGTTGGTGTCCAGTTGGCTTTGGAATCGTACTTGTTGAAAATGAACAGCTTCTTCGTTTTGGTGAGCGGAATGCCCTGATCGTCAATGCTAGCAAAAAGGATGAGCGTATCGAACTCGCCATCCGGCTGCGCCCTGGCGTAATTGGCGGCCAACTCGGCGCCACGGCTCGTTCCAAGCAAGGATAGTTTCTTCGCGCCTTGCTCACGGGCAAACTTTACCGCCGCATCAACTTCTTTGAAACCAGCCCCTCTATCAGCAGACCAACCGATTGAAATGACGCGAAAGCCAGCCTTGGCAAATTCGTCGCCGTAATCCTTGAAGAAGTTGTTATTTTGCTGATAGCCGTGGAGCGCAATGACGACGTGATCGCCTTGCCCGTAATTCAGCGCGCTAACAACAGCGTCGCCCTGTTTGATATCAAACTCTTGCGCGATAGCGCTACTGACAAGGACGGCGCAGACAAAACCGAATAGCAGATTTCTAAGATTCATGATTTTCTCCCAGTAGAATTGTTGCCAGCAGATTTTTCCCGATTAACTCGTGATCGACGGCTACCGCTAAATCCGAGGACTGCCAGACCCAAACCCAGAAGCGATAGAGACGTGGGTTCTGGTACTGTCGCAGTTGCTGCTGTGATCGCATTTCCAAGAATCGTCTGAGCCGCTGCCGTAAGGTGGCCCTGGGTGTCCCAGAACACATAGCTATTAGGATCGCTACATAATGTACCGCCCACCCCTCTGAGGTTCCCCGTATAGCAGGGGTTTGCCGCGGATGTATTCGTGAAGCCGTAGGGATTTTGTGCGCTGATCATGTCCAGCAAAACATTTCTAGCATCGAAGTAAAGGATGTCAGCTTGAAGGAGTGCGGCTTCGATAGGCAGATTAGACGCCAACGAGTCACGTAAGGTTTGCTTGTTCGAACCACCACCGTACGACCCAACCACCAAAAAATGCTTAGCGCCGAGTCCGCTAAGGTTCCCGATCAAGGTATCCAGATTGTTCACAACATTGCTGATCTGGGTGCCCGTACAGGCGCTACGGCTAGAGCCTTGGCATGCATTGATATCGTTATCACCACCCCAGATGAAATAAAGCGCATTGGGGTCAGCAATCGAGTGACTCTGTGTGAAAGTCTGATATTGATCTAGCAGCCCCGTGTTAGCCACAAGCGGATTCGGGTCGACATTACCATGGCCGCTTAGGGCGCCCCCCACTGCATAGTTAGTCAGTCCACTAGATGAATTCAGACCGAGATTGGAGGCGAAAACCTCAACCGCCACCGGCCCATTCGAGTGCCGACCCTGAAAATAGGGTGCTAGTGGAATACCCTCCAATACCAAACGGCGACCATTATCGGAAGTGCTATCGCCGAAGACGAAAATACTGGAATACGGCGTAGCTGTTGCAAGCGATGAGATGGCAAGTAAGCCGATAAGGGTTATTGAGCGTGTGGTTATCATTGGTCTATGCTCCTATATAGTTGAGACGACGACTTGGGCTACGACAGATGTGGGCATGATGGCGAAGCCGGATGGAACTACGGCTTACCGAATTAGTGCAATGCTTTTCACTTTCATGTGTACTCCTCCTAATGAAAACGACTGAGGGGCAAACCCCTAACATTGGAATGAACGTCAATGCAATTAACGGAAACGAGTTGCTTTACCTGGTCACCAGTGAGCGCCGTGTCGGCAAACACGGTCGACGACAGGGCCATCAGAACAGTCATGCAGCGTGCCTTGATCATTTGTGTTTCCTTGCATGGTTCGGGCGAAATACAAATAAACCATCAAATACGGCCACAGCTTTTGAAAACAATCTGCCTAGTGCGTAGTTACGCTGAAAATCCGAGAATATCAACCCAACAACGAAGATGGAAAAGCGTAATAAAATAACAGACAACTTGATTATTAGTGTTTAATAGTCAATGTGTTATGTATTTTTTCTGGCGGGGGGCAAGCGCGCCCTGTACGTAAATAAGGCGCTTGACACACCTATATGGGGGATAGGTTTGGGGGGTAGCCACAAGCCCTGTGGCTGCTATTTAAATTAGCTCGCTAGTTTGAGCAGCAAGCCATGGCTGGAGGAGGTGTCTGCTGCTTTATAAATGAGCTTGATATGGCTGGTGACCGTTTCAACGGAAATGCCTAGTACAGTGGCAATCTCGTCGCGAGACTGATTCTGCGCCAGCAGCCAGGCAACGATCTGGCGCATGGGCGGCCAATTGTATTTGGCCAAACAAAAAGCCAAACGGGAGGACAAAGGCACTTTGCGGCGTAGTGTCACAATCGTGTCAGATGTTTTGGGTTCTTGTTCAAACGTCAGATTAAATCGCCCCCAGCGGTTATCGAAATCGATCGAGAACTTTTCTCCCAATGTAATCTGTTCCCCATGCTTTGCTACGAGATGCTCAAGGTGCAGTTCAATAGAGGGATCGTCGGGGTCGGCAAAAGAGCCGGGCTGGGTGTGGGTCAGCGTCCAGACAATGCGGCGCGCTTCATCGCTCATGGATTTATATTTTCCATCTTGGCCGATGAGTGCGAAGCCGGTCATCTCTTTCTCAGCATATTTCGTATCGCCCAGATTTGGGGTGCTAAAAGCTTGGTTCAATATTGGGATCAGTTTCACTAACAAGCTGCGTTCATCTGACGTAAAGGGGCCTTGCTGCGCACTGCGCATCATTAGCAGCGCGCCAAATGGGCGCGTGCCATCGTGCAAGACCACATCCAGAATATGCCTGACGTTCATTGTCTGATAGGTTGCCTGAAAATGCGGCGAAGCATAGAAACGCTCATTCTGAAACGGCAATAAATAGCCAGCCACCGCCCCCATCAGCACGTTTTCTCGAAAAGGGGGCCAGGTACGAGTGCCGGAAGCCTGATATTCAAGACAGCTCATGAGTGTTTTAAAGCTCAAAAAATTAGGGGCAAGACACCAAGCATCTTGCATGTTGCCCTCATCATCTGCCCAAAAAAAACCACAGCTGCTCAGGTTGAAAATTTTATGTAGCAAATGGCACATTTCCGGCATTTGCTGCGTGTGATTGAGACCAGAGCACGCTAACAAACCGATTGTTGCTGCGATGCCTTGATGTGCTTGTGAAATGGGCGATAGGGCTTGTTTAAGATGAATGAGATCTAAGTTTTTTTGCTGCACGTGATGCTCCGAGCAAAATTTAAATTCAACGGTTAACATCTTACCCGTACCTTGTGGGCTAGCGTTGTCTTGCCATTGCCGCAACCTTGAGCGCGGCCTGGTTGCGCGCTTTTTGTAGCGCCGGTTTCCAGCCGGCATGCCGGCAAGGATGCCGGCGCTACATTAGTACCGCACCCGCACCTTGTAGGTCAGCTTGGCCTGGCTATTCGCCGCAACGCTCACCTTCCACACCGCAGTATTCGACGCTTCTTTCACATGCGGCGTCGATTCGGAGAGCATTTGCCAGTCGCCCGGAATCGGCTCCATGATCTTCACCGTGACCGGCTCGTCCTTGGCGTTCTTGAGCACGATCTCAAACGCTGCATCGAAGATATAGTTGTAGCGGCTGGTGCCAGCGATCTTCTCGAAGCTAGTTTGCTTTTTGTCCGCCGTGACGTCGAACGCATCGCCTAATTTGAGCCGCACTTTTTCATTTTTCGGTGTGTGGTCAATATGGTCTTCGCCCACGAATTGCGCGTTGCCGGTGTTGTCTTTTTTGTACACACGCACAATACCTTTGGGCAGCGGAATACCGAGGCCGCCCCCCTTGTTGTCGAATTCGACGAACACGCCGACTTTCATTTTCTGACCGATCTCGCCATAACTAGACCGGTAGTAATAATCCGCGCCGCGCAGCAGAAATTCTTTGGTCGTTGGCACGCCGCTCGCACTCAACAAAGCGACCTGCTTGGTTTGATTCTCGGCAATCGTGGTGGGGCGATCGAGGGTATAGAGATGATATTCGAACAGGCTTTCCTCGACCATTTGGGGTGCAGCCATCGGCATGGCTTTCTGCACCCGGCCTTCTTGCAGTGCGCCGACCATTTCATCGCGCACCCGGTTCACGTCGCCCGCCACCAATTGCAGCTTGGCATTGAGATAGCTTGCGCCGCTGGTGTTAGTCAGCGTCACCCAAGCATTGAGGTCGAGTTTGTCGTCGTTCTTTGACAGTTCCGCCACATAATCGGCCTTCCACGCCAGCCCGCCAGTGAGGTAGGACAACTCCAGCGTATCGTCCGCGTTCTGCGCGGCGTTCAAATTGATCACCAGCGTAGGCCGGTCGCGCAGATTCTCCGGCACGCTCTTGAAAGCGAGCCGCCCCGGAATCCCCGTCTCGATGCGGTCGGCGAATTTGAGTACGGTTCCCTCGTTGGTGGCGAGCACCGTCGCCTCTTCGCGCGAATCCACACCGGTGGTCGGGTGCGTGCGGATCACGGTTACCGTTTGGCCGATGTATTTCTCCAGCAGTTTTTGCGGTGTGAGCAAATCGAAATCGAAATTCTGCTCAATCAGATAGAAGCCTTTGGTATGTGTCAGATTGCGCAGCAGCGCGGTCTCGGGCCGAATGCGCGCCGACACATCGCGCCACGCGAGCCGGCCCTCGCCACCGATCAGTTTTACTTTGCGCGTATCTTTTACCAGTGCCAGGTTTTCGTTGTAAATGGTCACCGCGACTTCTTGCTGATCCTTGAGCGTGGTGCGCTCCGCGGCAGCAAAGCTCTCAGATAGGGCGAGCAGCAGACCTGCCGCCAGCAATAGGGTTCTCATGTTTTTCTCCTCAGAATGACTAATTGATAGGCCAAGCGGCGCGATCGAGCAGCACATCGACACCGTTATCGCAATGGATCGCCGCAGCGGGAATCGGCTCCCCTTGCCTCCAGCGCGCCACCGCTTCGCGCTTGCCGGCGCCAGTCACGATGAACAAGACTTGCCGCGCTGCCGATAAGCGTCGCGCACTGAGCGACAAGCGTTGCGGCGGTGGCTTAGGTGCATCCTCCACTTGCAGCACATCTGGTGCATCGGCTTGGGTGCCAAATTCATGGCCCGGGAAAAGGCTGGCGGTATGACCGTCTTCACCCAAGCCCAACAACACCAAATCGAATTGATCCACTGTGGCGAGCAAGCCTGAATAGTGTGCTGCGGCGTTCGCCAGGCCCTGCTCGGTCGGCATAGGATGGATTTGCGTAAGCGGGATCGGTACTTGGCTCAGCCAAGCATCGGCAGCCATTTTGCTATTGCGGTCGGAATGATCGGCGGGCAGCACACGCTCGTCGCCAAAATAGAGATGCCACTTGGACCAGTCCGTAGCCAACGCTGGCAGCATTTGGTACACCGCACGCGGGGTGGAGCCACCCGCCAGGACCAGATGAAATGCGCCGCGCGCCGCAATCGACTGTTGCGCGGCTTGCTCGATGAAGCGATAGGTCGCATCCCGTACTTCGGAATCGCTACCCAGCCATTGCCACCGCACCATGCGCTCCCCTTTCAAGTGTTAAGGTCGATTATGCGCGGTTGGGCGGCTTGTATAAAGCGCTCAGACCAGTTTTTCTAAACCTCGTTGCGCCACTCTTGATCTTCGCCGTCGAACAAGCGGCCCGCTTCATGCAAGCCCCAACTGCCGGCGGCATAGGTATGAATGTAGTCACGCTCCATGGCCCAGTACTTGATGATCGGATCCACGACGCGCCAAGCCCACTCCACCTCGTCAAAGCGAATGAACAACGTGCGGTCGCCCTCGATCACATCGAGAATCAGGTTCTCGTAGGCATCGAGCGAGGCGCCGCCCTCGTCCTGGTAAAACGCATTCATTTTAATGACGCGCGTATCCATCTCCAGCCCCGGCTTCTTGACATGCACTTCCATGTGCATGCTTTCCTGCGGCTGAATCGATAGCACGACCCAGTTCGGCGCAATGGTTTGCAGCGGCGTTTCACGGAACAACTGCTGCGGCGGATGTTTGAAGCGGATGGCGATCATCGACATCGATTTTTCCAAGCGTTTGCCGGTGCGCAAATAAAACGGCACATCGCGCCAGCGCCAGTTGTCGATATAGAATTTGGCGGCGACAAAAGTTTCGGTTACCGAGCCCGGCTCGACGCCTTCTTCCTCTTGATAACCCGGCACCTGCTCGCCATTGACGAAGCCTTGCGCATACTGCGCGCGGAATGCATGCGCGTTCACGGTGCGCTTGGAAATGGGCCGAATCGAGCGCAGCACTTTCACCTTTTCGTCCTGCACCGCATCGGCATCCATATTCGCCGGCGGCTCCATCGCCACCACGGTGAGCAATTGCATCAAATGGTTTTGCAGCATGTCGCGCATCGCACCCGATTGCTCGTAATAGTCCGCACGTTTGCCGATACCGACATCTTCCGCCACGGTAATCTGCACGTGATCGATGAAATTGCGGTTCCACAGCGGTTCGATCAGGGTGTTAGCGAAGCGGAATACCAGCAAGTTTTGCACCGTTTCCTTGCCGAGGTAATGATCGATGCGGAACACCTGTTCTTCGTCGAAGTGGCGATGCAGCACATCGTTGAGCATTTCCGCGCTTTCGATATCCACGCCGAAGGGCTTCTCCACTACGATGCGATGCAAGCCGCGTGGTTTGTTCAAACCGGATTTGTCGAGATTGTTGATCACCGCGCCGAATTCGGCAGGCTTGATGGCGAGATAGAACACCACATGGGTACAAGCGCCCATCTTGGGCGTCGCGAGCGCTTCTTTGAGCTTGTCGTAGTCTTCCTTATTGTGCAGTTCGCCCTGAACATAGGTGAAGCGCGCCGCGAATTTATCGAAAATTTCCTGCTTGAATTTATCCTTCAGTTTCTTTTGCAGCGCCTCCAACATGAAACCACGCCAATCCTCCTCGGAGAAAGGTCGGCGGCCAAAGGCGAACAGACTCATGGCGGGCGGCAAGCGTCCCGCGCGTTCCAAGTGATATAGCGCGGGCAGCAACTTAATCTGCGCCAGATTGCCGGTGGAACCGAAAATCACAAAACTACAGGGCGTTTGCGCAGCTTTCGTTGCTTGGGTTCTGCTCATTTCCCGCCTCCCGCTTTTACCGCGTGACCACCAAAGCCTTTACGCATCATGGCGATGAGCTTGGCGGGATAGTCGTTCTTGCCTTGAGTGGCAAAGCGCATCATCAGCGACATGGTCATCACTGGCGTCGGCACGCCTTGCTCTACCGATTCCAGCGCGGTCCAGCGACCCTCGCCCGAGTCGGGTACAAAGGGCTCGATATTGTCCAAGGTCTGATCCTGGGCCAAAGCGTCGGCGGTCAGATCCAGCAGCCATGAACGCACCACACTGGAGTGACGCCACAATTCGGCGATGGCGGCGATGTCGAGATTGAATTCGGATTTGGATTTCAAGAGCGCAAAGCCTTCGCCGAAGGCCTGCATCATGCCGTACTCGATGCCGTTGTGAATCATCTTGGTGAAATGGCCGGAGCCCGCCGGGCCGCAATGGTGCCAGCCGGTGTCCTTGGTCGGCGCCAGCACTTGAATATAGGGCGTGATGCGTTCGGCTGCGGCCTTTTCGCCGCCGAACATAATGCAGTATCCGTTCTGCAAGCCCCAGATGCCGCCGGAGACGCCGGCATCGACGAATTGCAGACCTTTGGCTTGGAGTTCTTTCTCGCGTCGCATGCCGTCTTTGTAGAAGGCATTCGCGCCATCCACCACCAAGTCGCCGGGCGACAACAGACCGATCAATTCAGTAAGGGCATCATCCGTCGCTTGTCCCGCCGGGAGCATGAGCCACACGATGCGCGGCGCGGGTAAGGCGGCGACCAGGTCTTTAATCTCGCGTACCGCAGTGGCGCCGGTCTCCTTAGCCAAGGCTTCGGTGACATCGAAGCTGCGATTGTAGGCGACCACCTCGACATTACCGCGCCGCAAGCGCCGCGCCATATTGCCGCCCATGCGGCCCAAACCGATCATGCCGATTTTCATCACACTCTCCTATTGTTGTTTCCCACTTTTACTTCGCATCGGGCGGCCGTGCCTGCTTGCTATGCCGCTTGCTATAATTGTCCGCTAAATCAGAAAAATATCTTTACACAGTAGCGCAAGTACCGCGCAATGCAACCATGACACCGTCAAGCCCTAAAATCCTCTTCGCCACCTCCGAAGCCCACCCGCTGATCAAGACCGGCGGGCTGGCGGATGTTTCCGGCGCCCTGCCCGCCGCCCTGCATACACTGGGGGCGGACATCAAAATCCTGCTCCCCGGCTACCCCGCTGTATTGCAGCAGGCCAAGCACGCTACGCTCTTCGCACAACTGCCTAATCCGTTCGCGCCGGGCACGGTAGAAATTCTCGAAACTCGGCTGCCTGAGACTACCGTACCTGTTCTTATCGTCCGCTATGACGCCTTCTTTAACCGGAAAGGGGGGCCATATCAACAGCCTGGCGGCAAAGATTGGCCGGATAACGCCCTGCGTTTCGGCCTGCTGTCCTATGTCGCGGCTTGGTTGGGTAGTAGTGATAACCCCACCACCTGGCAGCCGGATCTGATTCATTGCAACGATTGGCAGACTGGCTTAGCACCTGCCTATTTGCGCTTCTGGGCAGGCCGCAAGCCACCTTCGATCATGACCATCCACAACCTCGCCTACCAGGGCGTGTTCGGACCGAAGAGCGTGCAACAACTGCACTTGCCCGCGGAGAGTTTCAAAATTCAGGGCTTGGAGTATTACGGCAACCTATCCTTCCTCAAGGCCGGTGTGTTCTACGCTGACCGCATCACCACCGTCAGCCCGACTTATGCACGCGAGATCCAGCAGGAGGCCTTGGGGTTTGGCATGCATGGGCTGCTGCATGAGCGGCGCTCGGTGCTCAGCGGCATTATCAACGGCATTGATATGAAGGAATGGGACCCGCAGCACGACCCCCACCTGCCGCATCGTTATAGCGCCAAACGCCTAAACATGAAGGCCAAGAATAAAGCCGCGCTGCAACAGGAATTGGGCTTGGCGCTCGAGGCGCACGCCCCGCTGGTTGCAATCATCTCGCGTATCACCTATCAAAAAGGCTCGGACCTGGTGCTGGGCGTGATGCATGAGCTGGTGCGCGAGGGCGTGCAATTCGCATTGCTGGGCACGGGCGACACCGCCATCGAGCAGGCTTTCGTGATTCTTGCTCGGAAGCACCCGGGGCGCATCGCGGTCACCATCGGCTATGCAGAAGATTTGTCGCATCGCATCGAAGCCGGCGCGGATATGTTTTTGATGCCCTCGCGCTATGAGCCGTGCGGCCTCAACCAAATGTACAGCCAGCGTTACGGCACACCGCCGATCGCGCACGCCACCGGCGGGCTGGCGGATACCATCGTGCATGCCACACCCACGCACCTCGCCACCGGCGACGCAACTGGGTTTCTATTCAAGGAAATGACTCACCACGCCTGCACCGATGCGCTACGGCGCGCGGTCAGGCTCTACCACGATGCGTCGATGTGGCAACAACTGCAAACCGCCGGCATGCAACGCGATTTCTCATGGAAAAACAGTGCCGAGGCGTATCTGAAGTTGTATCGCTCGCTCGTAGCATAAGATGAAGCAGGCCAGACGTGATCTGACAGATAGTGTCAGCACTTCCATTTGAGGGTATGGCACAGTTTTGGCGGTCGCGATGGTCGTTTCTGCCCCCCTAAGCAGCCGGATATGGTTTGCTCGTTGAATCCGCAAGCGGGAGCAGTCAATTACCCCCCATTCCCTAAGCGGCGCTGTCGTACCAGTTCCTGACATACGCTGATCACTAGCCAGTGGCTGTTTTTGCTGGCTGAATGGTCGTTCAGCGAGCCGTGATGTTTGCGAAGCCAAAATCAGCGAACAAAGTTGCTAGCGGCATTGAAGATGGTCGTTGTCTGTCTGGCGATAGTTTGCCGTGCGCCGCAAGGACAATCATCTCTCCAACGTGGCGCCGGGGCTCACGTAGTTACGGGTTGGGGCAGCCGGGATACTTGACGCAATGAAGTGAGTCACCAGTGCTTGGGGGGCTGTTTGTTCAGGAAAATGTTTTTGCCTTCAATGCTGATATAGCCGCCGGTGACGAGGTCCTTGAGAATTCTTGAAATCATTTCGCGCGAGGCGCCCACGCGGCTTGCGATATCCTGTTGTGTCAGCCGTTCGCCAATCACGAGCCGGCCATCTTGCTCCTCCGCCATGTCGAGCAACAGTCGCGCTACCCGTCCGTAGACATCAAGCAGCGCCAGGCTTTTTACGCTCTTGGTTAACACACGGGTACGCTTGATCAGATTTTGAATTAAGTGCAGCGCAATCTCGGGTTTTTTCAGTAGAAACGCCTTGAATGCTTGACCTTCCAACACACAAAGTTTGCACGGTTCCAGCGCGATCACCGATGCCGAGCGCGGCCCATCGTCGAGCATCATCTCGCCAAAATATTCGCCTGGCCCTTCAATGCTGAGGATGGCTTCCTTACCGTCATCGTCGCTGACAAATATTTGCACCCGTCCCGAGAGAATGATGTAGAGGGAGCCAGCCTGGTCTCCCTCGTTAAGGATGATGCTATTTTTGGGAAAGGACCGCGTGATGGCGTGACTCGCGAGATCGCGCAGATCCGATTCCGCAAGATCTGCAAATAAGGGGATTCCCGCCAGCCTATCAATCATAGGTTGTGCCTGTTGCCCGAAGCAAAAATTGAATACAGGGAGGTTGGGCGTTGCGGATTGTCGGCATAGGCACTGTTTGACATGGCTGTCTCATAGTACAAACACCTCGCCGCCGCTGAGGCGCTCTATATGGAAATCGGTAATCCGCGCCTGACATTCGTGCAAGATCATGTCCTCGAATCCGGGTTTGGGGTGCGTAATGAATAGCCTGGGGCGGTGCCGCAGTTTACCAATATCTGCCGCCAATAATCGCGGGCAGTAGTGCCGTGCTTTATGGGCAACTTCAATATTTTTATCCGGGAAAGCCACTTCGACAAAAAGTAGATCGAGGCGATCTTGCCGATTGAGCGCTTCCCAAAAGCCATCGTTCGTCGTGGTATCGCCGCTGAATGCGAACACCCCACCTACATCCTCAATACAATAACCCACTGTGGGCACAACGTGATTGACTGGAATCATATGGATCTTGCGCTGGTTTAACATTAGCACATTGCCGGGCGTCAACGCCTTGACACGGACAACCGGACGATCGGCGCTAGGGAGTACGGTAAAATCCGGCCAGATTTTCCAGTTGAAGATGTGTTCATGTAGGGTTGCCAAGGTCTCGCCCAATCCATGAACGGTGACCGGCGTATCGATTTCGTGAAAGATGCTGTCGAGCATCAAAGGCAGGCCGGCAAGATGATCGAGATGCGAGTGCGTGAGAAAAACGTGTTTGATGCGGCGGATTTCCTCAAGGGACAAGGTGCCCACGCCCGTGCCAGCGTCCAACAGCACATCATCGTCAATGAGAAACGACGTGGTGTGCCGATCGGAGCCGATGCTGCCGTTGTATCCTAGAACCTTGATCCGCATGTACTCCGCCTTTCAGCCACGCTGTGTGGTAAATATCGGCCTGTGCCGTTGTATGTTCACAGTATCCGCTGCCGTGTAATGGGTATCTGTCTCCGCCGCGATATCGGGCTCGCTGCCCAGCGTAGCGTGGAGCTGCAAGAGCAGGGCGACTAACAGTAGAAACATCAGACAGGGCCGCATCACCATGATTGTCTCCTCAAGTCATTCGTCGGTTTGTGTTGCGCAAGCGCAAGCTCAGGCCACGTAACAATCCGAAGGCGAGCTCGGGGTACGCCATTAACAAGCCGCGTAATTTTGAGTGGGTCAATGCCAGTAACTGCGTGTCCTCGATGATCCGCGCGGTTGCCGAACGCGGCTGCTGATCAAACAGACTCAACTCGCCGAAGCATTCACCTGGGCCCAGCACGGTAAGAAACCTATTACTATCGAGGTCCGGATCAATAGAAATACCTACTTCCCCCGCTTGTACAATATAAAACTGCTCACTTGGATCATCAATGTCGAACACGCGTTCGCCAGCGAAATACGCTTCTTCAACCAACTCCTGTGCGATCACCCGCAGGTCTTCGGTAGATACGCCGGCGAAGGTCGGTGTCTGCTTCAGCATGAGTACGCGTTCAAATAAATCGGCCACGTCAGGCACCCAGCGCAACCGGCGTGCCAAGGGCACGTACCGTGCAGGCGCGTATCCAGGCAGCGGGATGCCGTCGGCACCAGATCAGCACGTCGAGCCGCGAAACAAAAACTTCATTACCCTTCGGGTGTCGGGCGATGGTGGTTGCCGGATCGCCGAGGATTACGCCAAACAGTACAGCCAATTTTCGATGTTCCAGATATCGCAATGCTTCGACGGCCTGGGCGATGTGGCGGCGATCGTGACTGAGGAAGGCGGCGCGAATAATGGCGATGTCGACGCGATTCTGAAGATGTTTAGTTGCTGTGAGCGCGAGGTCGAGGGTTTGTTCGAGGTGCTCACGCAACACGATTTCGAGTAGCGCCGTTGGGGGGGTAGGGGGTCCTTCGGTGTGCGCCTGACGCTGTAAGACTGACACGGCGTATGCCAACACAAATGCTTCCTGGGCTTTGGCTTCGGCAATGCGTGCAAAATCCACCCGCGCCGGGCGCAGCCGAGCGATGACGCTGAGCGCTGCCGCTTGGGCGCGCAGTGGAAGTGTATTTTCGATGAGGCGTTCAAACAAGGCGCTAATGAATGGCGCGTCATCTTGGTTGAGGGTGCGCATGGCGGCGGTCCGTACGGCGGGGTGCGGATCGCCTAGCGCCGCGAGCAAAAGTCGGTCGCGCTCGTGCGCCGGCAATGCGCCAAAGCACGCTACACATGCGGCACGAATTTCTGGCTCGCCGCTGTAAAAAACTGGGCGCAAGTGGGGGGCGATGACGGCCAAGGTGGCAGCGGGAATCGAGGGTAAAGCGCGCAGCGCGGCGATGCATACTCGCGGCGATGATAGTTGGAGGAAGCGTACCAGTGTCGCTACCGGCAGCGTGCGCGGGTGGTGCGCCAGCATTTCGATACCTGCTATGTTGTCCGCATCGCGCACGCTAATCAGGAGCTGGTTCCAAGCGGTCTGGGCGCGCGCGATGTCGTCCGCTTCGGCATAGGCGAACGCGCCACGGATGCCGGCTCCAATCAGCCGGGGGTTATCGGCTGCCAGACACGCGCGGAGCAAACGCCGCGCGCGCGTATCTTTTCTTTCAAACAGTTCACTCAAAAGCGTCGCGCGCAGATGCAGATCAGCGACAGACAGCAGCTCCCATAGCAAGGCGTTGGGGCATCGGTCAAGCGCGATCAACAATCGCACCAATTGGTCACGCAGCGCGGCGTCCGCATGGTTCAGCCGCGCAATGATAATTTCCTCGCACCCAGGCTCAGAAGAAACGGCGATTAACATCCGGGCGTAGGGGAGGGCAATACCGGGATCCGGGTGCATGACACCACGCTGCAACTCCGCAATCACGGCTTGCCCACCGCCTTTCAGGAGCGCGTCCGCATCGGCATCGGGAATGAAAACCCGGTCGCGCAGGGTAGCTAACAAGGTCGAGACATAGAACCGATTCACGCGCAGATTGAAATACAGGTACCAGCCGCTGGCAGCCAATCCGGCGAGCAGAAAAAAAGTTGGATCGCGCAGGTGTTGCATGGCGATCAGCATGCCGCCGGTGACGATTAGCGCCACCGGCGTCACCAGCGCGACCGACAACGCCCGCACCCTGCCCTGCATGTAACTCGGGAGGGCGTTCAATATGAGGTTTCTCGTCGGGCGGCTGAGGGCAGGGTTTAGAACGTCTTTCGTCAGGCTGCCGATCAATGCGGCAGGCAAGGCATAAGCGCCGAGGAGCGCCGCGTAACTGACGATGCTGGCTACCGGATAAACCAAATGCATGCGTTTGACGCCAAACCATTGAAATAGCCGACCGGTCAGTAACAATTGGATCAGCAGCGCCGCCACGCCGGTGAGTGCGGTGAGCCAACCAAAGAATGCGCCGAGGGCAGCTTCCGAGGTAAATGCTTCGGTATAAACCCGGTTGATGGAATAACTCAACAGGGAAAAAGATGCCGCCATGAAGAACAGCGCGTAGCACGCAGCCCGGGCCAGATCGGAGCGCCGCAAAAATTTTAGGCCGTGGGTCAATTGCGCCAGCGAATGCCGGAAGCCGCTGCGATTCTTTTGCGCGGCGTGATAATACGGCGAAATACCCGCTCGCTTGTGCCAACGATAAATCGCAACGGTGGATAAGCCGACCAGCAGCGCCCACAGTGGCAGCAGATTTTTGAGTGGCAGAAACGGCGCGACCGAGGCAAGTAGCGTGCCGCCCGCGATCTTGCCGATTTGTGCCGCCGCGAATAGCAGCGGTGAAAGGCGTTGCAGTTGTAGGGTGTCGAAATTCTGAATCATGTATATTCCCACGTGCAGCCATAAGAGTTCCGATACCAACTCGTACAGCACAAAGAAAAACGGGTAGACCCATTCCCAGGTCGTGAACGACATCAATACCCAGCAGGCCATCACCAAAGTAAGCAAGGTATAGAGCAGGATGCGGAAAAGACGCTCCGCCGGAAGCCGGCCGGCATAGGCGGCATAAGCGATGCCGGCCACGGCGAGCGCGATGCCCAGCAGTACATACATGACCGGTAAATACGCAATCCCATAGCGCTTGAGGAAAAGGGCGTCCGCAACGCCGCGACCGAGCGCGAAGCCGATGCCGATGAGCACCAGTAGCGCTCCCAAATAGGCTATCTGCTCGCGCTCATCTTCTTTGATGCGCAGAATATTCAGCGCACCTTGCATCGCCGGTGTCGTACGCGCATCAGCGGTATTCATAGGAGGCGCCTTGGAGCAGCGCTTCCCGTTCCGGGCTTGTGCTATGTAGGGCATTGACCAACAACTCGCTCAGATTACGCACGTCGTGCGCCAGTTGGCGCGCGATGCAATATTGGAAGTGCTGTGCGATTGGCGCGTTGGCGTGATAGAGCAGTTGAAACGCGCTGCTCGGCAGGGACGCCGCCGTGACCTCGCCCGCCGCGGTGCAGGCGGCGCTGCGCTTGCCGTGGTCGATGAGGGCGATGAGACCGAACACATCGCCGGCATTCATCACGTGAACGACATCGAAGCCCTCGGCTTCCATGTTTTTTTGGGTAACCAATACCGTGCCCTCGACGATCACATACATCGTGCCGCCACGCTCGTTTTCTCGCATAAACTCGTGACCGTTCGGGTAGCGTTGCACCATCATGGCTTTGTCGAGCACATCCAGATCGGATGCAGTCAAGGACTCAAATATCGGGCAGCTATGCAATAAGTGAGAGAGGTTCATGGTGTTTCTCCGGCAATCCCCATCAAGGTACGCAATAACTCGATTGTTCCAAGCTTATCTTCCGTGTGGCCCACCAGTACTTCGGGAGCGTCGCGCCGATATTCGCGTCGCGCTCGGCTTGCGTAGGTTCGCAGCCGCTCCGCCATGTCCGTCGAAAGCGCATGCAGCAAGGCGCTTGCGGCATTGGGATGCGCCTTGCGCAGCGTCGCGAATTGTTCATGCGATAGCGCCAACAGATTTGTATCAAGCGCCGCGGTGACGGAGGTGATTGCCGGCGCTGGGTCGAGCAGGGCGACTTCTCCCATCCATTCGCCGGGGCCGACATTCCCCAGCACCATCTCTGCGTCGCCATTTTTGAAGCTAATGGACAACGATCCGTCCCAAACCAGATAGAGCGTTGAACACAGATCGCTGCGGGCAATCAACCTTGTTCCGGCGGCGATCTGGGTGACGTCCAAGTGTTGTAGTAGCGCTTGTAGGTCTTCCGCGTTGGAAAAGCGCGTCGCCACGGATTTGAAGCGTTGTTTAAATTGTGCCGGTGTGATTTCCATGATGAGCCACTTTGGTTTACTCAGCATTAGTGCCATAGATACGACTCTACCGAGATCGCTGCACGAATTCTGTGCAGAGTTACACAATAATTTTGTGGAAAATTCACGCGGTTGCCCGGCCAGCGGATAGCGCGAAGGCGACAAGGCGAGAACCGCGACGCCGGTGCATTTTCCCCTGGGCTCAAACAAGGCTTCGGGCCGAGGGCGGCTAACTCCTCGTTTAGGGTCGGGTAACCAGGGAGGGTCTCGCACCCATTGCGCCGCCGCGTCTTGGTTTATCACCGCCCATCAGGCACGGGTGGCGAATTCCGAACATAGTCGCATCCGGATCATTTGTTGACGAGTTGCATGTAGGCGTTCAAACCGTATTCGGCGATCTGGCGGCCGACCTGGGTGCCATGCTCGACGGCGGTGCGGAAATGTACGCCGCCCCACACCCGCGCATCACCCACTTCCTTTTCGATCTGCGCAAGACTGGTCCACGTGCGTAGCACGCCGAGCGTCGGATAGACGTAACTGGCGGCGATCTTGTCGCTTCCAGAAAATTTCCGGATCACCGCGACGCCCGCGCTCGTGGCGATACAATGTGCGCACCCATATTCCGGATGCGGCGGCGTGACAATCAACGGCTCCCACGTCGCGTCGGCCTGTATACCTTTATTGAGTGCCAAGTCGGCGCTGCGGATCGCTGTCACCGGCCGCCATGCATTGAATGTGTACTTCGACTCAAAGACGGCGATCAGCGTGTCGGCCATGGTCATGTTGAGATAAGCGAACAAGCGCGCATTGTCGGCGATACCGAGCTTGCGTTCGATTGACACAGCGCGTGCCACGGTGTTCAACGGCGGAATCTCAGAGCCGGACCAGTGAATGGCGATAGCCGTCTGTTCGTTCGTTCTTTTGGAACTTGTTTTTCCCCCGATCGATTTGATTTCGTTGAAGTCCTTGGCAAATGCAGCGCTGGCAGGTTCCGCAGGGCCGGCAAACGGGAACTGGGTTGCGCTCTGCATCATGAAGGGCTTGACACTGCGCCAATGCGGAACCACCGGCGAGGCGTTCATCGGCGGCGTGGCTTGATATACTCCGGCACCGCTGTTGAAGCTGTATTCGGCTTTTCCAGCCGCGCCGTCGGTCTTGCGCAACGCCAGAATCTTTTCGGCGACTTCACCGCCGATGCGCATGCCATCGCTTTTCGCCTGGCCGTCCGGGATCTGCGCCAACGATGTCTTGAGCGCGGCATCGAGCGCGGCCTGTTGCAGGGGTAACAAACCGGTGAGCGCGTCATGTGCGGCTGTGGCGGCGGCGCTTTCCATGGATGCACCGGTCGGCGCCGTGACGGTCACCGCATAGACTGCATGACGCCGGTCAATAGCATTGACTGCGTCATACACGGCGGCATGCACGATGGCCATGACGCGAGTTTGCAAGGGGAGCGGCATGGCCGCGATCTCGGTAGCGCGTAGCGCGGTCTGATTCCAATCGGTAACCACATCGGCGCACGTCACGCCGGGTAGAGCCATGGTGGCGGTGATTATCAAGATACCCAATCCAACCGCTCTCTGGTTATTCGTATTAATGTGTTTCATGTTTTTCTCCTTTTAATTAGCGCCGTGGATATGACTCTACCGAGATTGCCGCGCGAATTCTGTGCAGAGTTACACAATAATTTTGTGGAAAATTCACGCCGCATAACCGGGAGCGACAAGCGTGAGTGCGGTTAAGCTTGTTACGGACGAATGTGAAACCAACCGGCTTGCTGTTTCCGCATGATCTGATCGCCACGCCGTTGTCCGCCGCCGCCCACAATCAAGACATATTCGGCCGAAATGTGCTATGGGTTTCGCACGATGGTATCGCCGCTCGGCATGCCATCAGCGCTATAACGTTGTTCGAGTGTTTGCACCCGGTCGCCCTGGCGGCGGTTCCATCTCAGGTTAAAGCCGCCATTCGGCTGCGCGATGACGATGGGCAGTAAACCCGCATCGTCGGAGAGGTGGATGAGGAATTTGTTGCCCTGTGGTAGTCCATCTGCGGTGTAGCGCTGACCGCTCGCTTGGCGACCGTCTTTCTCCAGCCACATCGTGACCGAGCCGCCGTCCGACAGAGCGTAACCCACGGTCAGCAGCGCCTCTTCGGTGCGGAGAATTTCCTCGCACCGTATGCAAGGGCTTGTCGCAGACAATAAGTCGTGCGTTACTGATTCAGTATCGTAGTCAGTTGATGCGGATAAGGACAAACGCGCGAGCGCCCGGTCGATTTGCGTAGCCTGGCCGCGCAATGTTGCCGATACGAGGTGGATGCTTGGAGATCCGGTCGGCAGACGTACCTTCGAAATGCCTGCTTGCGCCGTGGAGAACAGCAGCGGGGCGGTTATTGCCATGATTACCCAAAGGACTAGGTTTTTCGGTTTCATCGTTTGCTCCTTATCGGTGTGGATATTGAGCCATCACTGTACTTAAGCTGGCATGCAAAAGCTGTGCAGGGTTGCACAGCAATCAAGTGAAAAATTCACGCGGCTTGAGCGGATCGCCGGGCGTAGATGGTCGCAAGCGGATAGGAACTGGAGGTTATCGAGGTTGCACTAAGAAGAGAGGTAGCATTTTTTCACGCCTTGCTCAGTGCTGAAGGCCCAGATGGAAACCGACGGAAGGATTACGGCTTCAACTGCACGATGTTGAACGCCGCGACGGGATGGGTGAAGCCCTTCAGCGAGAGCTCTCCGGCGGGTTCGGTATGCACCAGATCCTCGATGTCGCACAGCATTTTTTGATTGGTGAGAATTTGTCCGGGGCCGGCCTCGCCGCACATGCGCGCGGCCAAATTAGTCACGGTGCCAATCGCGCCGTAGTCGTAGCGCCCCTCGAACCCGATCGCGCCGATGGTGGCGTAGCCCTTGGCGATGCCGACGCCGAAATCCAGCGCGTGGCCGCGTCGCCGCCAGCCCCCGAGGAGCTCGGCGACACATTCGCGCATCGCCAACGCCATGCGCACCGCGCGCTCCGCCGGATTCGGCACCATCACCGGGTCGTTGAAAAAAATCATCATGCCGTCGCCGGTGAAGCGTTCGAGCGTGCCTTCGTGTTTGAGAATGAGCTCACCCATGCCCGCATGGTATTCGCGCAACACGCCCATCACTTCTTCCGGTTCCGAGAGTTCGGCGAAGGCGGTAAAGCCGCGCAGATCGAGAAACACCACGACCACTTCGCGCCGATGACTTTTGAGCGGATCATCCGCGCCGCCCGCCACGATCAGTTCAGCAAGCTGCGGGGAAAAAAAGCGTTTTAGCCGTCCGAGCCGCTCCAGTTGCGTAACTTGCTCCTGAACCCGTTGTTCCAGAGTACGATTCCATTCCGCGAGTTGGGCTGCCTGCGCCTGAACGGTGTCGTGGTACTGTTTGATGCGCAACAACGAGCGTACACGTGCCAGCAATTCCAGTTGGTTGATCGGCTTGGTGAGAAAATCGTCCGCCCCGGCTTCGATCCCTTTGATCCGTTCCTCGTTCGGGTCGAGCGAGGTCACCATCACCACCGGCAAGACTTCGGTCGCCGGGTTCGCCCGCAACGCGCGGCAAACCTCATAGCCGCTCATGCCCGGCATCATGATATCGAGCAGTACCAAATCCGGATGTTCATTCGCCACTTGTTGCAAGGCCTCGGCCCCGGACGCCGCAGTGACCACGGCGTAACCCTTGAAGGTGAGAAGATCGGCCAGCAGTTTGACGTTTTGGGAAACGTCATCCACGACGAGAATTTTCGCCGGCGCTGTCATCGCGCGGGTGTCGTCAATATTGTTTTGTGCCATATGCCTTGAGCCTAGACTAAATAGGTGTCATTGATCGGTCCAGCACGCCGCGCATGATGGCAAGAAATTCCTTGATGTCGATCGGCTTACGCTGATAAGCATCGAATCCCGCCGCCATAATTTTTTCACGATCATGGGTCATGGCCGAAGCGGTCACGGCGATCACCGGGATAGCGCGGGTAGCAGGGTTGGCGCGCAATTGTCCCAGGGCCTCAATGCCGTTCATTCCCGGAAGCTGGATATCCATCAGTATCAGTGCCGGGGAGCCGGTCAGGGCAAGCTGAATCCCCGCTTCGGCGGTTTCGGCCTCAATGGTTTTGTAGCCTTTGAACTGAAGCACATCCCGCACCAGTTTGCGGTTTTTCTCGTTGTCTTCGACGATCAAGATCAATTCGTTGGCCATGGTCTCTCCGGCAAGGTGAAAGTGAAAGTCGAACCTTTGCCAATTTCGCTGCGCACTCGAATTCGGCCACCGTGCAGTTCGATAAATTTTTTGGTCAGCGTCAGTCCCAGCCCGGTGCCCTCGCGTTTTTGTGCATAGTCGGTTCCGACCTGACGGAATTCCTCGAAGATCGTTTCCTGATCCTCCGGCGCGATACCGACGCCGGTGTCGGCTACCGAGATTTCCACTGTACCGTCCACCGGCACGGCTTTGACGCTAATGCGCCCGCCCTCGGGTGTGAATTTCACCGCGTTGGACAGCAGGTTCAGGAGAATTTGTTTGAATTTGCGCTCATCGCCGACAAAGCTGTTCAAGTGCCGGTCCACGTCGAGTTCGAGCGCGATGCCATGTTTTCCGGCGCGCTCCTTGATGAGCGTTAAAACGTTTTCCAGCGCCAGCGCCAGATCGAATTGGGACAACTCAAGCTCCATGTGGCCCGCTTCGATCTTCGACAGATCGAGGATATCGTTGATGAGCGACAGCAGGTGCTTACCGGACGAGTGGATGTCCTGAAAGTATTCCATCTGCTTCGCGTTCGCGTCGCCGAACATACGCTCGTGCAACACTTCGGAGAAGCCGATGATGGCATTCAACGGCGTGCGCAGTTCGTGCGACATGTTGGCCAGGAACTCCGACTTGTGACGGTTGGCGTTTTCGAGTTGCTCGGTGCGCTCTTCGACTTTGCGCTCAAGGTCGGTGTAGGACTCCTGGATCTGCGCGGCCATGCGGTTGAACTGATCGGCCAGTGCTTCCAGTTCGTCACCGGTGTGCACCTCGATACGGTGGTCCAACGCGCCGGCGCCGATTTGGGCCGCGCCGGACTGGAGTATCCGAATCGGCGTGACCATTTTACGGGCCAGCACCAGCGAGGCCAGCACTGACAAGATGATGCCTGCCAGCAGCAGCAATCCGGTGCGCAGCATTGAAGCGTAAAGTGGCGCGAACGCCTCGGCGCGCGGCTGTTCTACCAGCACCGCCCAACCGAGCGGGGCAATCGTCGCATACGAGACCAGCACCGGCTGGCCGCGCGCATCGTCCGCGAGCGTGATGGCCTGTTGCGTCGTGGACGTGGAGGTTGCGGCCAGCGCGGCCTGCACCTGCGGTAATTTGGAGAAATTGGATTTTTGCAGCACCAGACTGATGTCCGGATGCGAAATCAGGCGGCCACGCGCGTCCACGACATAGGCGTAGCCCACCTTGCCGATCTTGATCTGAGAAATGACATCCCAGATGAACTTGAGGTTGACCTCGGTTACCGTGATGCCGGCATCGTCCCGCCCCGCAACCATGGCCAGAGTTATGTAGGGCTCGGTTTCCTTGCGGAAATAGACTGGGCCGAAGTAGGTCTTACCGGATTTGGCCTCCAGGAATTGGGGCTCGCGCGAAAAATCCTTGCGGCTATCCATCACGTCCATCGCCAACCGTGAGACCCTCAGCCGTTCTTTCCCGGAAGGGTCGAGGTAACTGATCTCGGTAATCGCCGGCACCTGGCGCAACAGTTTAAGGTAGTCGAGACGCCGCTGATCGAGCGCCGAGATGCCGAGCGACATCTGCGGCAAGGCAGTCCAGCCAATCTGGTGTTCGATTTCTTTCAGGTACTGTTCGATCTTATAGGCGGAGCCAAGCGCTTTTTCGCGCTGCAAGCCGACCAGCGCGGCGATGTTTTCCCGATACGAGAAATACGCGCCGGTAACACCGCTCGTCACCAGCGCCACCGTGACCAGGATCACGAAGTAGACGACGTACTTGCGGAACAAATGACCAGGGGCTTTACGCAGCGGCGCCATCACGGCCTCCGTTCGCAGTCGACCGTCAACGGATGACCGTTGCGTGTCCGGTTTTTCATTGAATCACCTCGTCGGCGCGCAGCATCAGCTCCGGCGGGATCGTAATCCCGAGCGCCTTGGCGGTCTTGAGATTGATCACGAGCTCAAACTTAGTCGGTTGCTCCACCGGAAGATCGCCGGGCCTGGCGCCCTTGAGGATCTTGTCCACGTAAGTCGCCGCGCGCCGGTAGTTGTCCTGCAAACTTGCGCCATAGCTCATCAGGCCGCCGACCTCGACGAACTCGCGAAACGGGTACATCACCGGCAAGCGATATTTGGCCGCCAGATCTGCGACGCGCTGACGCTGGCTGATCAGCATTGCGTCCGGTATCACCAGGAGCGCGCCCGGTTGTTGCTTCGCGATGACGGCGAAGGCGGCCTCGATCTCGTCCGGACGGCGGGCCTCGGTAAGCTCGACGCGCACACCCAAGATCGTGGCGGCGTCCCGGGTTGCGCGCCAATTATTATCGGTAGCGGGGTTGTCCCGATTGCCGAGCACGCCGACGTAGTTGGCGCGCGGGAACGCGGCGCGAAGAACCTCGAGCATCTTTGGCACCAAGTCCTCGGACTGGTTGGACATGCCGGTGATATTCCCGCCCGGACGCGCGAAGCTGGCGATGAAGCCAAGCCCGACCGGGTTGTTGGTGGTTGCCATAACGATGGGAATCGTCGTGGTCGCCGCCTTGGTCGCTTGGACGGCATTCGCCCCGGCCACGACGATCACGTCGGGCTTCAGCTGCACCAGATCTGCTGCCACCATCGGCAGACGGTCCAGTTTTCCCTCCACCCAGCGCTGCTCGATGACGATGTTCTGACCCTCGATGTAGCCGCGCTCACGTAGGCCCTGCTTGAACGCCGCGTACAGCGCGCCGTGCGATGTCGGGGAACCCGGGTTCAGCCAACCGATGCGCGGTGTCCTATCGGCGGCCTGTACGGCGGGTACAAATAGTCCGGCCAGACTGGCCACGGCAAGGATAATAACGAATGCGAAAGTTTTCATTGAATCACCTCGTCTGCGCGCAGCAGCAGTGCCGGTGGAATCTTGATACCCAGCGCCTTGGCGGTTTTGAGATTGATGACTAACTCGATTTCTGTGGGCTGTTCCACCGGCAGGTCGCCAGGCTTCGCGCCCTTGAGGATTTTGTCCACGTAAACGGCGGCACGCCGAGTCAAATATGGAAGGCTTGGGGAGTACGACATCAGCGCGCCGGCGAGGGTGAATTCCCGGAATCCGGACATGATCGGCAGGTGTTGGCTCATGGCGAATTTATTGATGATATTGCGGTAACTGTAGATGCGCGAACTCATGAGGGCAATGAGCGCATCAGGTGGCTGTTTCCGGATTATGGCGAATGCGGCGCTGAGATCTTGTGCGCTCTGGATATCCAAGGGCTGGAGACTGATATGCAGTGCTCGGGCGGCAGCCTGCGTCGCCTTCCACTCGGTTGCAGCGGCGGGATCATTGGAATCCCTTAATATCGCTACCCGCGACAAACCGGGGAGCGTTTCCTTGAGCAGTTGCAGGCGTTTAGCGCCCAGTTCATACGCTAAAACCGACATTCCGGTGACGTTTCCGCCGGGGTGGGCGAGGCTTTTCACGAGGCCGGTTCCAACCGGGTCGGTGGCAAACAGGAAGACAATCGGGATAGTCCGGGTGGCATTCTTCAGCACCAGTGCAGTTTGTGCACCGAGGGTCACAATGAGATCGAGCTTGGCCTCGATCAACTCGGCCGCCAGAAAGGGCAGCACCTCGGCGTCGCCTTCCGCCGAGCGGTACTCGATGACGATGTTGCGGCCGTCCTCGTAGCCCAACTCGCGCAGGCCATCGAGAAACGCCGCGCGTTCCGGCGAAGGCGGGGAAACGAGCGGCGACAATACCAAGTACCCGATCCGTGGCGCCTTGCCGGGCGGTGGCGCAGCCGGCGCGAGCGGTGCGAACAGGCTCGCCAACACAAATATGACCAGTAGCGCAATGGCTCTCATCGGATCACCTCGTCCGCGCGCAGCAGTAGTGCTGGTGGAATCTTGATACGCAGTGCCTTGGCGGTTTTCAGATTGATGACTAACTCGAATTTGGTTGGTTGCTCGATCGGCAGATCGGCGGGTTTGGCGCCCTTGAAGATTTTGTCCACATAGGTTGCGGCGCGCCGGAAGTTGTCCGGCAGGTTCGGACCGTAGGACATTAACCCGCCCGCGTCCACATACAACCGAAAACCGAACATGGTGGGGATCCGGTTGGCGGTTGCGAATTCTGCGATGATTTGCCGGTAGCTCGAGGTCGCGGGGTCCGGCATCACGATCAGCGCGTCGGGGCGTTTGTGGCGCATGATGGCGAGGGCGGCTTCGATATCCTTGGGCCCATGCTGATTTATCGATGTCAGGGTTATTCCCAAGCCCTTGGCACCGCTTTTCATTGACTCAACATGTCGCACAAAGTTGGTCGATGTTGGATTCCACAGAACGGTGACATGCTTGATTTTCGGCGCCGCCTCTTTTAGGAGTTGCAACAACTTCGCGCCGACTTCCGGCGTGACATCGAGCGTGAGGCCAGCCACATTGCCCCCGGGATGCGCCAGGCTCTTGACCAAGCCGGCGCCGACCGGGTCGCCGCTAAACGGCATCACAATGGGAATGGTACGGGTGGCCTGCATCGCGGCGCGCGTTGCCTCGCTGGTGATCGGAATAATCACATCGACTGGCAGTTTTACCAGTTCGGCGGCGAGATCGCTTAGAAACTCCGGCTCCCAGTTAGCCGAGCGATATTCGATCACTAGGTTGCGCCCTTCTTCATAACCCAAATTGCGCATGCCTTCGATAAAGGCCGCGCGATCGGGCGAAGGCGTGTCCGAGAGCGGGGAGAGAAGCAGATAGCCGACGCGATATATTTTAGATGCGGGGGGTGCGGCCAGCGTGAGCGGCGCGAACAGGCTCGCCAACACAAATATGACCGGTAGCGCAATGGCTCTCATCGGATCACCTCGTCCGCGCGCAGCAGTAGTGCCGGTGGAATCTTGATACGCAGTGCCTTGGCGGCTTTGAGATTTATCACCCAGCAGGACGTCGCTATTGTGCCGTGGTGGTTGAGGGACTTGATCATGTCTTCATATTAGGAGAAAAAATTGATGTGTACTGTGCGTATTTCACATTCTTCAAGTGAAATACGCACACTTTTTGATATTTGAAATGGTTTAGGTTGTACGGTACTGCGCGGTAGAAGGATGACGCATGTGCTCCTTTTTTTGCCGGCTCATTACGGGCGTTACTCTTGACAAGGAAGACAGTTGAACGACAGGCCCTGGCAAAAAGTAATCACCATAGAGCCGGTAGTGATTGACCGCTTTCGTGGCGGAACGGACCTTTAATGAGCAGATCATGACTGGTAGTTTAGGGTCGATGACTGCCGATCACGCGCCATCCTTGAACGGCAGCTCACAGTTGCGGATTCAACTGATCGATGCAACACAAATGATAATTTTGGTGTGCCCAAGCTCCTGACCGAAATCAACCACGCATTACGGATACGCAAGCAAAACAGTGACTATCCAAGAGTCACTTAAGGCGGCAACCCTCCGCTTGCCACGCTTCAGCATGGGCAACCGGTCAAGGTATTACGCATGCGCTGTGGCAAAGATTTTCAAATCTTCAAAATTGAAACAACCGCTGGCACTATTGGGTGGGTTATCGGGCGGCATGGTGTTCGAGTCATTTCTGCCGGCTAATACGCGGCCGCCTAACTGCGTTCAAGCAGGACTGCGCAAATGAGCGCAGTCTCTCAGCTCCTTCGCGAGTCATCTGGCCTCAAAAGGTGACAATAGGCACACATCAAGCTAAAATAATTAAATGAAGCCATTTCGCTGGAACCACGATAAAAATGAGGCACTGAAAATTGAACGTAGCATTTCGTTCGAGGAAATTGTTCTTGCAATTGAGGCAAATGGATTATTAGATGAATTACGCCACCCTAACCCGGATAAATATCCAAACCAATCCGTTTTAGTCGTGGCACTTGATGATTATGCTTACTTGGTACCTTACGTTGAAGAAACGGATTACTACTTTTTGAAGACGATCATTCCAAGTAGAAAAGCAACCAGAGACTATTTGTTCAAGGAGTAACCTAGATGAAAAAACTTGATAAGTTTGAAAAAGAAATTTTGGCTGAATATGATAAAGGCGGACTCAAATCCACCGCCCCTTCAAAGGCAAAATTGGCTAAATTTAAAGCTGCTGCCTCAGCTACTTTTCTCAAAGAGAAAAGGGTAAACATTCGTCTCACCACTCCTGATTTGATGGATATTCAAGCTCGTGCGCTTGAAGAAGGTATGCCATATCAGACGTTAATCGCTAGTGTGCTGCACAAGTTTGTGGCTGGGCGCCTTGTAGAGCCGTTGTCCAGTCTAACCTCTCGTTCAAGCGGGACTCGCCAAAAGCGGCGCGCCCCTTAACTTTACTATTAGAGAAACGTGTATGACCGCAATACGTCGCCTGTTGTAAACCGCCTCCTATCAGAACCAATCGGCCATATATTTGTGATTGGTGACTGCCCGCTCCTCGCCTTTCCAGCAATGAGCATCTGACACATGCGGTCAGATCAAGTCGGAACTTCTACAGTTGGGCTTCGCTATGCTCAACCCAACCTACGCCTGCAACCACGCCATCAACCCCATCTCCAAGGGATGCGTCAGCAAGGGGTGCGACGGATATACGCGGATCCGGTAATCGAGCCGGCCGCATAGATTCGGCGCCAGATCCATAGCGAAGCGGTGCTCGCCGGTCTTGGCATCGATGCCACGGAAATCGAAGCGGTAGTGATGAAAGTCTTTATTCTCGATTTTATTCGGACGCGAGATCAGCATCTCCACCACCACGTCCTCTGGTAGCAGCCCATTCAAATTCAACGCCATCTCGAATTCCAGCATGTCGCCAAACTGGATACGCTTTTTTGGCGCATCCACTCGCTGCATGCGCACCTCCGACCAAGCACCGCGCACGCGCGTCTTCCATGCCGCCAGGGTGCGCGCATTCTCGTGATCTTTTTGCGCATAGAGGCGGCCGCGTTTGCTCGCCGGCAGGTAGAACCGGCTCACATATTCGCCCACCATGCGGCTAGCATTGAAGCGCGGCAGCAGCGATGCGATGGAGTGCTTGGCCATCTTCACCCACTCCGCCGAATAGCCCATTTTGTCGCGCGGATAGTAGAGCGGGATCACATGATCTTGTAGGAGTTCATACAGGGTTTGACTGTCTTCCTTGTTGCGCCGGTAGTCGTCCATGTATTCCGGCGAGGGCTTGATCGCCCAACCATTTTTGCCGTCGTAGCCCTCCCCCCACCAGCCATCGAGCACGGAAAGATTAATCACGCCATTGATGCCGGCTTTCATGCCCGAGGTGCCGGAAGCTTCCAGCGGATACATCGGCGTATTGAGCCACACGTCCACGCCCGACACCATGCGCCGCGCCAATCCCAAATCATAGCCTTCGGTCATCAGGACTTTGCCGACGAATTCCGGCATGTGCATGATGTGGTAAATCTGGCGGATCAAATCTTGTCCGGGATGATCGGCCGGATGGGCCTTGCCGGCAAAAATAAATAGTACCGGACGCTCGGCGTCGGACATTATTTCGCGCAGCCAATCCAGGTTTTCGAACAGCAAGGCGGCGCGTTTGTAGGTGGCGAAGCGGCGCGCGAAGCCGATAGTCAGCACATTCGGGTTGCCGGAATCCGCCAGCTTAAACATGCGATCGAGGTGCGCTTCCGAACCATGGTTGCGGAAATGCTGTTGGGTCAGCCGCGTGCGCACCAATTGCAGCATTTGCGACTTCAGCGTTTGATGCACGCTCCAGAAAAGATGGTCGGGAATAGCTTCGAGCTTCGACCAATATTCCACATCCGACATGCGGTGGCGCCATTCATAGCCCAGGTATTGGTCGAACAAGTCGGACCACTCCACCGCCAAGAAGGTCGGCACATGCACGCCGTTGGTGACATAACTCATCGGGCTCTCGCCCGGATCGATCTGCGGCCACAAATCGGCGCAAATGCGCGAAGACACCTCGCCATGAATACGTGAGACGCCGTTATGTGAACGGGAGCCGCGCAGCGCCAACCCGGTCATATTGAAATCCGGCCCGCCATCCTTGCGCCCGAGCGCCATGAATGCTTCATGCGTGAGACCCAATTCCGGCAGCATGTCGTGGAAGTAAGTCTCGATCATGCTTTCAGTAAAGTGATCGTGGCCGGCCGGCACCGGCGTGTGCGTGGTGAAGACGGTATTCACCGCGACTGCTTCCAGGGCGCCGGCGAAATCCAAGCCCTGGCTGCGCAGCAAACGAATCCGCTCCAGCACCAAGAAGGCAGCGTGGCCTTCATTGATATGCCAAACCGTTGGCTTCAAGCCCATCTCGTGCAGCGCACGCGCCCCCCCCACGCCGAGGATGATCTCCTGCCGAATGCGCATATTGCGATCGCCGCCATAGAGTTGATGCACGATGTCGCGGTCTTCCGGCGTGTTCTCTTCCAAATCGGTGTCGAGCAAAAACATGCGCACATGGCCGATGGTCGCTTCCCAGACTTTCACCGTCACCGGGCGGCCCAGCAGAGACAGCAGGAATTTCAATTCGCTGCCGTCGTCGCGCAACACCGGCCTGATCGGCAAATCGTCGAAATCGGAATCGGCATAGCTGGCGATTTGCCGCCCTTCGGCATCGATGGTTTGGGTGAAATAGCCCTGGCGATACAACAAGCCCACCGCCACGAAGGGCAAGCGCATATCACTCGCCGCCTTGCAGTGGTCGCCCGCCAAAATACCCAGGCCGCCGGAATAAATCGGAAAGCTTTCGTGAAAGCCGAATTCGAAGCAAAAGTACGCGATCAAATCGCTTTCCTTGAGCTGCTCTTGGCCGCTCGCACGCATCGGCTCACCGTGATACGTATCGTAGGAGGACAGCACGCGGTTATAAGTGGCGAGAAAAACTTGATCGTCCACCGCATCCACCAAGCGCTGCTCGTCGATGCGGCGCATAAATACGCGCGGGTTATGGCCCACCGCTCCCCACAGACCGGGATGCAGGCGCGCGAATAGCGTGCGCGTGGGTTTGTCCCAGCTATACCAGAGGTTATTGGCCAGCTCTTCCAGACGCGCGAGTTTGCGCGGGATTTTGGGGGTGACTTCGATGCTATAAGTGCTGCCGGATTTCATTTCTGCTCCATCGCGAGGCTATTTATTGGAAAACAATTGTTATTCGAACGCTATAAAACGGGAGATTCATTGATCCGCTATCCGCAAGATTCATTCCATCATGATAGGCAACGCCCGATAAAAGCGCCAATCAACGCAGTGGTCGAAGTATTAATTGGTTCTCTCGCTGGGTAAATTCCAGGTGTTTGAGAAAGCTCATGCCAAGCAATACGGTATCGTCCATCATGCCATCGGAAAAATTTGCGGACACATCATGCACCACGATCGCGCCCAAGCGCACCGAACCGAGGCGCGTCTCGAATGCCGGCGCCACGCCATTGGCTGTGTTAACTTGCATTGCTGCGCCACGCTTTAAACCCAGCTCGCGCGCCAGCCGAGTCGATATCGCTACTGAAGTCGCGCCGGTATCCAGCATGAAGGTGACTTTTGTGCCATTGATTTCCCCATCCGCCACATAGTGGCCATGGCGATTGCGCTCGAGCACCACCTCACCACTTCCGGTGACCGCCACCCGTTGATTCGGATTCGCCTGATTATCCATCCAACGCTGCGCCATCCACCAGCCGCCGCCCAGAATCAGCAGCCAGGCGATCCACAGCATGGCCCGACCTGAACTACGATGCGGATTATCTTCGGACATAGGCATTAAACTTTAATGAAATGCTCACGGTAATACTTCAGTTCCTCGATCGATTCGTAAATATCGGCGAGCGCGGTGTGCTTGCCTTCTTTGTTCACACCGCTCGCGATCTCCGGCTTCCAGCGTTTCACCAATTCCTTGAAGGTGGACACATCGAGATTACGATAATGAAAATACGCTTCCAGATCGGGAATGTGGCGCGCAAGAAAACGCCGGTCCTGGCAGATCGAGTTGCCGCACATCGGCGATTTGCCTTTGCCCACTAGCGGCTCCAGAAAGGCGATCATCTGCGCACCCACTTCGGCTTCGGTCAGGGTGGAAGCGCGCACTTTGTCGATCAGACCGGAGCGGCCATGGGTGGATTTATTCCAATCATCCATCCCGTCCAGCACGCTATCCGCCTGATGCACCACCAAGGCTGGCGATTCGGCGATCGTATTCAATTCCGCATCCGTTATCACCAGCGCTACTTCCAGCACGCGGTCGGTTTCGGGGAACAACCCGCTCATTTCCATGTCAATCCAGATCAGATGATTATTGTCCGGTGCTTGTGCCATAATGTTTTCCCATTTTTATCGAATTTAACCCTGTCGGCATGCAAACTTTTACCCTAATATTTCTCGCCGCTTTGGCACTGGCCACGGCCTTGCAGTTTTGGCTTGCACGCCGTCACATTGCGTACATTTTAACGCATAAGACCCAAGTTCCCGCCGCCTTCAGCGACAAAATCGGCTTGGAGGCGCATCAAAAAGCTGCCGACTACACTGTAGCCAAGACCCGCCTTTCACTTATACACATTGCACTGGACACCGTCGTGCTGCTCGCCTTCACCCTGGGTGGCGGCATCGAATGGCTGACGCAAGCCTGGCAGGGCGTATTTGATTCCCCTTTGCTGGAAGGCACGGCACTGCTGCTCAGTACCCTGATCTTGATGAGCGCGATAGAAATTCCGCTCAGCTTGTACCGCGCGTTTGGGCTTGAAGCCCAGTTTGGATTCAATAAATTAACGCCCGGACTATTCGTGCTCGATCTCGTGAAGCAAGCCGCGCTGGGCCTGGCCTTGGGCGTGCCGCTGGTGTTGGGCGTGTTGTGGCTGATGGGCGCGATGGGCGAATCTTGGTGGCTATATGTATGGTTGGCGTGGGTCAGTTTCAATTTGCTGATCATTGCGGTGTATCCGACCTTCATCGCGCCGCTGTTCAATAAATTCACGCCGCTCGAAGATGCCACGCTGAAATCGCGCATCGAAGCGCTGTTGCAGAAATGCGGGTTTCACGCCAGCGGCTTGTTCGTGATGGATGGTTCCAAGCGCAGCGCGCACGGCAACGCATACTTCAGCGGCTTTGGTAAAACCAAGCGCATCGTGTTTTTCGATACCCTGCTCAAAAATTTGAGCGGCGATGAAATCGAAGCGGTGTTGGCGCATGAGCTCGGCCACTTCAAGCGCCGCCATATCATGAAGCGCATGGCCTGGCTGTTCGGCGCAAGCCTGGTCGGCTTGTGGGTGCTGGCCTATCTGATGCAAGCGAGCTGGTTCTATACCGGTCTCGGCGTCACCACTCAGACCCCCGCTACCGCCTTGCTCTTATTTATGCTGGTGAGCCCGGTCTTCACTTTCTTATTTCATCCTCTGTCCGCACGCTTGTCGCGCAAACACGAATTCGAGGCAGACCAGTACGCGGCGCAAACATCAAGCGCCACGGCGCTGATCCACGCGCTGGTGAAGATGTACGAGGACAATGCCTCCACACTCACCCCTGACCCATTGCATTCCGCTTTCTACGATTCTCACCCGCCCGCCGGCATCCGCATCGCGCGCCTGCAAGCGGCATGTTAACCAGGAGGTTCACCATGCGCGTTTTATTCGTCCTTCTCGCATTCATCGGTTTCAATTTTGCATACGCCACGCCTTTTGATAAAGGCGACGCCAACAAAGGCAAGGCGCTTGCCGACAAACAATGCCAAGCCTGTCATGTTTCATTGTTCAAAGGCGATGGCTCCGGCGTCTATACCCGCGCGGATCGCAAAGTCAAAACAGCTAACCAGCTTGCAGCGCGCATTTCCGGCTGCAACGCCAACACCGGTGCGGGATGGTTCCCGGAAGACGAGCTCCATGTCGGCGCTTACCTCAACAATACCTATTACAAATTCAAGTAAGGAGTATTCGCCATGACTGTCTGCGATCTAAGCAAAGGCAAATGCAAACCGTGTGAAGGCGGCGTCCCGCCGCTAACCGAGCCGGAGATTCAAGCGAATCTCACCCAACTGAAGGGCTGGCAAGTCGTGAAGGGCGAACTCGCTAAAAGTTATTCCTTCAAGAATTATTACGAGACCATGGCGTTCGTGAACGCCGCAGCCTGGGTATCGCACCGCGAAGATCACCACCCGGATATCGAAGTGGGTTACAACCAATGCCGCGTGCGCTATATCACGCATGCAATCGGCGGGCTGTCCGAGAATGATTTCATCTGCGCAGCGAAACTTGATGCGCTGTTTGATCTGTAGCCAGCGCGCAGCCTACCCTCCGGGGTACAGAGGACACAGAGCTATCTTTAGTTGGCTCGCGTCCTTACCATAAATTTCTCTCTGTGATCTCTGTGCGCTCTGTGGCAAAAAAATCTGTTTCTGCGATTTCCCCCTTACTCACCGGTTTAATCGTCGCCGCCCACGGCAAGCACTTCATCGCCGAGCTTGACGATCAGCGCCGCATCACCTGCGTCACGCGCGGCAAGAAAACTGGCGTGGCTTGCGGCGATCATGTGGAGATCGCACTCACCTCACCCGATCAAGGCGTGATCGAGCGTATCGCGCCCAGAACCTCGCTGCTTTACCGCTCCGATCTCTACCGCGAAAAAATCATCGCCGCCAATGTCGATCAAATCGTGATCGTGGTCGCAGCGGTGCCGAGCTTCTACGAAGAACTCATCAACCGCTGCCTGACCGCCGCCGAATCTGTCGGCATTCGCGCACTGATCGTGCTGAATAAAACCGACTTGCCGGAAACCGCCGCTGCGCGCGTCACCCTCGCGCTGTACGAAACGCTCGGCTACCCGCTGCTGACGCTATGCGCGCGACAAGATGTCACGCCGCTCAAGGCACATTTGCAAGGGCTGACCAGCGTGCTGGTCGGCCAATCCGGCATGGGCAAATCCACCCTGATCAACGCGCTCTTGCCGGAAGCGCGCGCACGCGAAGGCGAAGTCTCCACCGCGCTGGATTCCGGCAAACACACCACGACGCACGCCCTGCTCTACCATCTGGATGCCAACAGCCACATCATCGACTCGCCCGGCTTGCAGGAATTCGGCTTGCACCATTTAAAGGTGGAAGACATCGCGCAGACTTTCGTCGAATTCCGCCCCTATCTCGGACACTGCCGCTTCAGTAATTGCCTGCATTTGGTGGAACCGGGCTGTGCGCTGGACGAAGCGGTGAAGAGTGGCGCCATCCACCCGCGCCGGCTAAGTTTTTACCGCGCACTGGCGCAAGAAAAACTACGTGCGCCACGCATCTATTGATCCTTCGCGGTTTGATTGGCTTGACGGAGCGTATCAGGCTTAAACGCTGATTTGCGAAAATGATCGCTCTGGATGACCAGAATTTGCGTACTCATTTTTAGCCTCACTGGAGAATCATGTTGGGGTAATATCGCTCAACGAAGCTGAGTAAGAACTGGCTGCACTATTCAGCCGATCCTTCGTTCGAAGGGAAACACAATTTGATTCTGCCAAGCCATACCAGGCAACACCGTAAATTCTATGTCGTTACCTTGTCCATCCTGCTGGCGTTGTTCTGTTTTCGTGTATTAGCACAACTGTTACAAGCTTACATCGATCTGCCTTTCCTGCCGACCTTCAACTCATGGCAAAGTGGTGCGGTGCCTTATAAGGCCTTATTGGCATCACAAATTTTGATTATTGTTATCTATGGGTGGATTCTAGGGCGCATTTTGACAAATCGAGTTCAGCCCAGCCGCAGGCAGGGTTGGGGATTTTTCATCGTCGGTTTGATCTATTTTATTATCATGGCGTTTCGCCTTTTCATTGGCCTGACCGGCCTTTCCGAACACAACTGGTTCAGCAGTTATTTACCTATTTTTTTCCATTTTGTACTTTCGGGTTATTTAATAGTAGTTGGCTATTTTCATCTTGAAGCCACGGCACGTCGACTATGAACTATACGGTGACCTCGCGCCCATCAAGTGCCCAGCGCCCGTTGTGGCAAGAAGTTATCGCCATAATTGCCTACCCGGCCTCATTCTTTCTCGCGATTACAGCGTTTCTTTGGTCCAGCGCACACGGCTACCCCAAGTGGATGAGTGCCTATATTCCCGTGATTGTCTTCGCGGCAGCCATATTGCCAGTATTGGAACGCGTCATGCCACATCGCCCCGATTGGCGGCCTGATAGCAGGGAGTGGCTTACCGATGCGTTCTACATTTTCGTGATACAAATCGCGATGCCCCCGCTGCTTGCACTACTGGTTTTGCTGGGGTTAAGTGATTTGACCCGCCCCTACCTGCATTCATCGTTGTGGCCGCATCAATGGCCAATCCTGGGCCAGGGTGTGCTGATGGTGCTGCTTGTCGATCTCATGCGCTATTGGGTGCATCGATTTGCGCATATCAATCCCGTCCTGTGGCGCTTGCATGCGGTGCACCATTCGCCTGACAAGCTCTACTGGCTCAACACGGCGCGTTTTCATCCGCTAGAAAAGACCTTGCATTTTGCCTTCGACTCGATGCCTTTCATTCTCTTGGGCGTGAATGAAAATGTACTGGCGTTCTATTTCGTCTGTTACGCAGTGAACGGCTTCTACCAGCACAGCAACGTTTATCTTCGACTCGGCTTGCTTAACTATATTTTCAGCACTGCCGAGTTGCACCGCTGGCACCATTCAAGAATTTTGGAGGAAGCCAATAATAATTACAGCAACACCACCATCATCTGGGACATTGTATTCGGCACATACTACCGGCCACGTGACCGTAGCCTGGCACGCGCAGGCATCCAGAACGACCACTATCCGATGAGTTTCGGCCGGCAGTTGCTTGGCCCTTTCGTAAGAAACCTGGAAAGTCACGACGTGTTCGTGCCTACGTTGCGCGAGGCCGCGATGAATCTTTTGCTCAGGTTCGGCTTCGCGAAGATCAAGCACACAGACTGGAATGCGTTGGAAAAGGCCACGAACGATGTCGCGGTGGTGCAGCAGCATGTACTGCGCCGGATCGTGCAACAGAATCGGAACACTGCATTTGGTGAACAGCATCGTTTCGCCGAGATCGCTTCCGTCGCGGATTTTCAGCGCCTGTGTCCGGTGCAGACTTACAACAGCCTGAGGCCGTATATCGAGGAACAGGACAAAACCGGTAATGCCACCCTCACCTTGGAGGATGCGGCGTTCTACGCCAAAACCAGCGGCACCACCGGCGCTGCGAAACTGCTGCCGGTTACGCCCACCATGCTGGCGCAGATAAAACGCCAACAGGCGCTTGCCGCCTATCTGCAATATCGCGCCTGCCCGCGCGCGTTTCGCGGGGCGCTGCTGGGGATCACAGGCGCAGCGGAAGAGGAAAGAACCGCCACTGGCAAGCCGATCGGTGCAATCTCGGGCGTCATGTACGAGATGTTGCCGTGGCCGATGAAACGAAAATTCATCCCGCCCCCCATCGTATTCGGTATCAAGGACCACCTGACTAAGTATCTGTTGATTCTCCGCTTGGCGCTGGCCGAGAAAAGCATTACGTATTTTGCTACTGCTAACCCGTCCACCTTCGTGCTGTTGCTAGAGTTGGCACACGAGTATCGCGATGAATTGTTGAGCGGCATTGAAACGGGGCAGTGGCCGGCCGACCGGCCACTCCCACCCGGGGTTGTCGCGGCCGTGAAGCGCAAGCTTCGGCCAAACCAGGCAAGGGCTGCCGAACTGCGGGAGGTGTTCGCAGCGAAGGAACGGCCCGGGCTGGGGGACCTCTGGCCGTACGTCGCGCTGGTGGCGACGTGGACCGGCAGCAACTGTCGAATCCCATTGCAAACTGTTAAGGGGCAGTTTCCCGAGCAGGCCGTACTAGTGGATCTTGGTTTTCTCGCGAGCGAGTGTCGCGCCACGTTGACGCTTGAAGCGGGTACCGCTTCTGGGCTGCCAGTTTTCCAAGATTATTTTTTCGAGTTTGTCGAACGTGTCCGCTGGGACGAAAAACAACCAGTGTTCCTGACGCTGGATCGGCTGGAGCGGGGACGCGAGTACTACATTTTTGTCACCACGACGGGTGGGCTGTATCGCTATGACATGAACGACATTGTTCGCGTAACCGGCCATCGGCACGGTACCCCGCTGATCGAGTTCCTGCAGAAAGGCCGGGGCGTGACCAACATCACCGGCGAGAAGCTGTACGAGACCCACGTGATACAGGCCGTGTTGCAGATGGGGGCGCAGTGCTCGCTGACTATTCCCTTTTTCATCGCGCTTGCCGACCGTGATGCCGGGCGCTATGCGTTTTACTTGGAGCTGAGCGGTTCCCCGACGTTAGATATCGGCAAATTGAGCTACTTGCTCGATGAGCATCTCTGCCGGCAGAACGAGGAATACCAACAGAAGCGCGCTAGCGGCCGCCTCAAGCCGGCGCAAGCGTGGCTGCTTAAGCCCGGAGCCTCCATGCGTTTCCGCGCGCATCTCGTGAAACTTGGGCAGAAGGAAGGACAACTCAAGGTCCCCGGCCTCGCATACAAGGACGAGATGACTTTCGATTTTCAAGCAGAGATCGCTGCGGAGTAATTTGCACGTGCATATCACAAGCCTTAACCTGCAATTGCTACGCATCCCGTTCCGGGTTGCTTTCAAGCACGCCTCGGCTGAACGCAATATTACGCAAAGCGCGTTGGTCATTGCGCACTCAGAATCGGGGCTGATCGGGTACGGCGAAGGCTGCCCCCGTGATTACGTTACGGGCGAGACCGATGCCAGCGTTGCCCTGTTTTTTGAACTACATCGTGAGGACATCCTGGCCCGGGTTACAGATTTGACAACCCTACAGGCGTGGTGCCGGACTCATGAGAGCGACATCGACCACAATCCTGCCGCATGGTGTGCGATTGAGTTAGCGCTGCTGGATCTCTTTGCCCGAGGCAACAGACAACCAGTGGAGGCCTGGCTGGGCTTGCCGCTGCTGGCGGGGCCTTTTTTTTACAGTGCAGTGCTCGGTGCGTCGGATGCGAAGCAGTTCACCGAAACGTTAAATCGCTATCAAAAGATCGGGATGCGCGATTTCAAGATCAAGCTTTCGGGGGATGCTGGCCGTGACCGTGAAAATCTCGTTGTCCTGCGCGCCGCTGGCATCGCCCCGGCACAGGTGCGGGCCGATGCGAATAACCTCTGGGCCGATGCCCATGTCGCGCAGCGCTACCTGGAATCGCTCGATTACCCCTTCGTCGCCATCGAGGAGCCGCTTCGGCCCGGTCAGTTTGCCGATCTGGCGGCGCTCGCCGAGTCGCTTGCGACCCGTATCGTGCTGGACGAGAGCATCACGCGGGAGGACCAGCTTGCGCAGTTGCCCGGGGTGCCTGAGCGGTGGATTGTCAATCTTCGCGTTTCAAAAATGGGCGGCCTGCTGCGCTCACTCAGCATGGTGAACCGTTGCCGCCAAGCAGGACTTTCTTTGGTTGTCGGCGCTCAGGTGGGCGAGACGAGTTTGCTCACGCGCGCGGCGCTGGTAGTGGCGCAGGCGGCACGCGATATCTTGATTGCTCAAGAAGGGGCATACGGCACGCTGCTGCTGGAGTCCGACGCCGTGGAGCCGTCGCTCATGTTCGGCGCAAGAGGCGAGCTCGACATCCTGTCGTCGCGGCTTGCCCACTCAGCGGGTTTAGGTTTGACACCGATCCCAGATCTTGGCGAGCGTTATTTTCATCGATACGCCAAAGAAGATGCTCCTGGCGATTAGGTCGCTTGGTATTTGAACCCTCCCCATAGGGCCAACTATAATAATCCATGTATTATTATTTACTTGCATAACAATAATACATAGATTATAATAATATCTATTATAGATAATATATAGATTATTATAAATGCGCCGCCAAGACCGTGAAGCCGCCCGCCGCCAACTCGGCAAACGCTTGAGCCCTTTGCTCAACGCCGATGCGTTCGCGCGCCCGCCGCGCGGCTGGGTCAAGGCTATCCGCGAAGCACTTGGCATGACGACCGCCCAGCTTGCAAAACGTCTGGGCGTCAGCCAGCCGCGCGTGGTCGGCATCGAACAAGCAGAAGCGAGCGGCGCGATCACCCTGGATAGCCTCGAACGCGCGGCGCACGCACTGGATTGCCAACTGGTCTATGCCCTGGTGCCCCGCAAACCCCTGGACGCGCTCATTACGGAGCGTGCGACCCGACTCGCAGAAAAGCGGCTGGATTCCACGCGCCACACCATGGCGCTTGAGGCGCAGACGGTGGACACGCGTGATGAGGACGAACAACGCAAGCGACTCATCCGGCAGTTGATCGAGCAGGCAGGTTCCGAGCTATGGGAAGACAAATGAACGATCCGCTGCTTGAGGAGGATGACGCCTCTACTCCGCTGACCGCTGAAGAACGCGATGGATTGATTCCGTCCTATATCACCCTGCGCCACGAACTGAACGAGGCGGAACAGGCGAACATCCTTGAAGCCGAGCAATGGGCCTTCGCACGCAAGCGTGACGTACTTGATGAACGGTTCCTGACGGCCTTGCACAAACGGATGTTTGGGCGGGTTTGGCGCTGGGCTGGAAAATACAGGCTCACCGAACGCAATGTAGGCGTCGCCCCCTATCGCATCGCAACCGACCTGCGGCAATTGCTAGACGATAGCCGCTACTGGATCACGCACGGCACCTATCCGCCAGACGAAATCTGCGCGCGTTTTCATCATCGACTCGTCGCCATTCACCCCTTTCCAAACGGCAACGGCCGCCATGCGCGCCTAGCCACCGACCTGCTCCTGGTCGCGCTCGGCCAGCCGCGTTTTAGCTGGGGCCGAACCAGTCTCGTCACGCCGGGTGAAACTCGACATGCCTACGTCGCAGCTTTGCGTGCCGCCGATAGCCGTGATATCCGTCCGCTGCTGGAATTTGTGCGATCCTGAATTAATGTCGTGCGTTGCGGCAAACACAACACGACGCACGCCCTGCTCTACCATCTGGATGCCGACAGCCACATCATCGACTCGCCCGGCTTGCAGGAATTCGGCCTGCATCATTTAAAGGTGGAAAACATCGCGCAGACCTTCATCGAATTCCGCCCCCATCTCGGACACTGCCGCTTCAGCAATTGCCTGCATTTGGTGGAGCCGGGCTGTGCGCTCGACGAAGCGGCGAAGAACGGCACAATCCACCCGCGCCGGCTGGGGTTTTACCGCGCGCTGGCGCAAGAAAAACTGCGTGCGCCGAAGATTTATTGATCACCCATTCAAGCCATCCCCTTTCGCGGTCGATACATAACACCTACCCTCTTCAACACACGCGTAGAATATTGTCATGACCGAACACACCAACCCCCTCCAAGCCACGCTAGCGCAGGCGCTGCAACAGGCATCGCAAGTCATCCTGGGCAAGCAGCACCAAATCCAACTGGCGCTCGCCTGTCTCTTGGCGCGCGGCCATTTGCTGATCGAGGACATGCCCGGCATGGGCAAAACCACGCTGGCGCATGTGTTGGCGCAGACGCTCGGTCTCGATTTTCATCGCATCCAATTCACCAGCGATTTGCTGCCGGCCGATATCCTTGGGGTATCGGTCTATGACCGCGAGCAAAGAGGCTTTACGTTTCACCCCGGCCCGATTTTCGCGCAGGTGATTCTCGCCGATGAAGTGAACCGCGCCACGCCGAAAGCGCAAAGCGCCTTGCTGGAGGCGATGGAAGAACAGCAAGTCACGGTGGAAGGCGAGACGCGCAAATTGCCCGCGCCATTCTTCGTCATCGCTACGCAAAATCCGATGCATCAAATCGGCACCTACCCTTTGCCCGAGTCGCAACTCGATCGTTTTTTGATGCGCATCGAACTGGGCTTCCCCGATCGTCAAGCGGAGCGTGCCCTGCTCGCCGGCGAAGATCGGCGCGTGCTGCTCTCGAAGCTCGCCCCGCTGCTCGATGCGCCAGGCCTGCTTGCCCTGCAACGCGAGGTGAGCGGCATCCACGTCGCCGATGCGCTGCTGGATTATGTGCAAGCGCTGCTCGCCGCCTCGCGCCAGCCAGCGCGTTTTACACTCGGCCTCTCGCCGCGTGCCGGTATCGCCTTGATTCGTGCCGCCCAAGCCTGGGCCTTGCTCAGCGGCCGGCGCCAAGTGATGCCGGAAGACGTGCAAGCCGTGTTCGTTGCGGTCGCCGGGCATCGCCTGCGCGCGGCAGGCGGCAATGAATCCGGTGCAGTAGCAGCGCAGGCTTTGTTGGCGTCGGTGGCGATTCCATAAGATTTAAAAGCAAGTCTAGCCGCCAAGAGCGCCAAGAAAGGCAAACCCATTTAGTTTTTGCGTTAGTTTTTCTTGGCGCTCTTGGCGCCTTGGCGGTTCAATAGTTTTTTATATGAAAATTTCCCCCCAACGCTTCTTTCCCCTCCTCGCCAATCTGATCCGCAGCCGGCGCATCGATGACGGTGCGGTGGTGCTCGACCGCAAGCGCATCTATATCCTGCCCACGCGGCGCGGTTTATTGTTTGCAGTGTTTCTGCTGGCGATGCTGCTGGGGTCGATAAATTACGCGCTGAGTTTGGGTTTTGTGCTGACCTTTTTGCTGGCCGGCTTGGGACTCGTCGGCATGTTGCACACTTACCGCAATCTGGCTGGCGTGCGCATCACGGCGGGTGGCGCAGCACCGGTATTCGCGGGAGAGATGGCGCAATTTTATTTATGCTTGGAAGCACCTGGTGCGCGCCCGGCGCTGGGTCTGGCTTGGAAAAAGCAGCCGCCGCAGTGGGTCGATTTACTGGAACCCGGCCCGCACTGCGCGCCAGCCAGCGTGCCCGCCACCCAACGCGGCTGGCTGGCACCGGGCCGCTTCACGCTATTCACGCGCTTTCCGCTGGGCCTGTTTCAAGCGTGGAGCTACGTCAATTTCGGCAGCCGCTGCTTGGTGTATCCCAAACCGATCGCCAGCTTCGATTTGGCCCAAGGGGAATCCGCCGATCAAAGCGGCGCGCTCACCACACAGATCGAAGGCGCGGAAGATTTCACCGGCTTGCGCGATGCCCGGCCCAGCGATGCGCCGCGTCATATCGCCTGGAAGGCTTCGACCAAAAGCGAGAAGCTGTTGACCAAACAATTCTCCACACCGGGTGCGGCCACGCTGTGGCTGGATTTCAATGCGCTAGCCGACCCCGATATCGAAACCCGCTTGTCGCGGCTCGCCGGCATGATTCTGGAAGCGGAACACTTGCAGCAAGCCTACGGCCTGCGATTGCCTAGTATCGAGTTCACGCCCGATCTAGGCGAGTCACAACGCGCGCGTTGCCTGCGGGCCTTGGCGCTGTTCGGGATTCAAGATGCTTAAGTCCGCCTGGCCGCCGCTGCCGCTCCTCACTGGCTTGCTCGCGACCATGGCCTTGGTCATCGCGCCGCACGCCACACGCCTGCCGCTTTGGCTCACCGCCTTTGCTGCTTGCATCATCGCCTGGCGCTACCTGGCAGGACGCGGCAAGCTGCCATTGCCCAACAAATGGCTGCTGCTGGCCTTAGCCATCGCCGCCACGGTTGGCATCCTGCTCCAGTACCACACCTTGTTCGGACGCGATGCGGACGTGGCGCTGTTTACTTTGATGGTCTCGCTCAAGCTGTTGGAATTGAAAAACGAACGCGATGCCTGGCTCACGGTATTCTTGGGCTACTTCCTGGTTATCACGCACTTTCTCTACAGCCAGAATTTATTCATCGCAGCGTATCTGTTTCTGATCGCGTGGCTGCTCACCACACTGCTCATCGCTTTCAGTCAGCCGCGCGCGCATCTGCCGTGGCCGGTGCAATTCAAGCTCAGCGCTAAATTATTGCTGCAAGCGGTGCCGGTGATGCTGGTGCTGTTCGTCTTATTCCCGCGTGTCGCCGGCCCCTTGTGGGGCATGCCGCAAGATGCCTTTGCCGGCATGACCGGCTTGTCGGATACGATGAGCCCCGGCGCCATCAGCCGCCTGGCGCAATCGGATGCGGTGGCATTCCGCGTCGAATTCACCGGGCCGCTACCGCCACCGGCCCAGCGCTATTTCCGCGTGCTGGTGCTGGATCGCTTCGATGGCCGCACTTGGCATGCGAGTAGAACGCAAGCCATGCAAGATTCGCTCACCGCACAAGGCCAAGGCGTTCGCTATAACATCACCCTGGAGCCGCACGACAAGCCTTGGCTGCCTGTCATGGATTTTGCCGACCCGACGACGCTGCCAATTGGCGGCCAGCTCAACTACGATTTCAGTGTCACGCAAAAAGACACAGTGCAACAGCGCAAGCGTTATAGCGTGACTTCCTACCCGGCCTTCGGCGGCAGCTTGAGCATGGAAGTGGATGCCTTGCCACGCGCGACGCGGCTGCCGGCGGCGGGCAATCCACGCGGGCGGGCGCTGGCTGTGAAAGTGGCGACGGAGAGCCGCAACCAAGAAGAATTTGTGAACAAGATGCTCAGTCGCTTTCACGATGAACCTTACGTCTACACGCTCAACCCGCCACGCTTATTGGGCGAGAGCGTGGATGAGTTTTTATTCGACACCCGGCGCGGATTTTGCGAACACTATGCCGGCAGTTTCGCGTATCTCATGCGCGCGGCTGGCATTCCAGCGCGCATCGTCACCGGCTATCAGGGCGGCGAATTCAATCAGCTCGGCAATTATCTGATCGTACGCCAAGCCGATGCCCATGCCTGGACCGAAGTGTGGTTTGCCGGGCGCGGCTGGGTGCGCATCGATCCCACCGCAGCCGTGGCGGCCAGCCGCATCGAGCAAGGCCTGGCCAGCGCGCTGCCGGCAGGCGAGGCATTGCCTTTTTTTCTGCGCGAGCCCAGCCCCTGGATGCGCCAACTTAAATTCTCCTGGGACACGCTGAATAATCGCTGGAACCAATGGGTGCTCGGCTACGATCAGGAGCGCCAAGTGTCTCTGTTCGCGCGCTTGGGATTCGGCATTGTGTCGTGGCAAGACTTGGGGCTGTATTTGCTGGTCGGCGTCGGTAGCGTGATCGGCGTGCTCGCGCTCTTCACTCTGCGTGGGCGGCGGGAATATGCCGGAAAAGTGGAACGCGCTTATGCCACCTTCTGCACGCGCATGGCGCGCATCGGCATCGCACGCGCAGCGAACGAAGGGCCACTCGACTTCGCGGCCCGCGCAAAAGCATTGCGGCCTGATCTTGCATCGCGCATTGAAGGAATCACGCGGCTTTATATTGCGCTGCGTTATGGGGCCAATGCGCAAGCCGGCTGGGTACAGGAAATGATCATGCTGATCGCGCGATTCAGGCCGAGGAAGTCGGCCTCGGAATAAAGATCGTGCACGCTGTCAGTCCGTAGCGCCGGCATCCTGCCGGCATGCAAGCAGGATGCTTGCGCTACATGATCGCACCCCCAAGATCGAAAATTACACGCTGGAAAACTGACGCTCTACGTCAAAGTCATAACCATTTTGTCCAAATGGGGAAAACAACGGCATGCATTGAAAAGCCCGGGGTTACGTCCAGCATCAAGCCGAAATCGATCGTGAATTCAATACACTGCAGTGCAGTCAAGATGATATCTATTACGTGGTGCGCCTATTACGCACCTTGGCACACACCTTGCACTTATGGTGAGAGCGCGATGCAAATCCGTATGACTTTTGCATCCGCCGTTTTGTTCTTAGCATCAACTTGCAAAAATAAAATCAACTTAAACCAGGGAGAAGTTTATGTCTAAAAATACATCACATCCTGTTGTAGAAAATACCGCTCCAAAATCGCCCGAACGCCGAAATTTCATGAGCCAAATCGGGGGTGCGGCGGCTGCAACGGTCAGCGCCGGTGCGGTAGGTATCCCCGCCTTACTGACGCCCAGCACAGCAGAAGCGGCGGTTACCCCGCAGGGTCCGCTGGTCGGCAGCGTTCGTGCATTAAAGGCTTACAGCATCCGCGAAGCAGCCGCACGCTATCAATTAGGCCACCACCCTGTTGCGCATCCGGATAACGGCGATGAGCAACGCTATGCCAACAAACTTGCCTCTTACAGTAAAGGTCTACCGCACGACCAGTATGGCGAAGTGGATCTCAATGCCTACCACAGCATGAAAAACGCCCTGGTCAGCGGCTTGCCCGTCGATTTCGAAGCGATTCAACTCACCCCCGGCGGACGCAAGCTCACCAACCCGCAAGCCGGTTTGGCGTTCGATCTGGAAGGCGCCGATTCGCATGCCCTGACCATGCGCCCCGCGCCGACTTTCGCCAGCGCGGAAAACGCCGGTGAGATCGTTGAAAACTATTGGATGGCGCTGCTGCGCGATGTGCCGTTTGAAGAATACGACACCCACCCCGATGCTGCCGCAGCCGTTGCCGATCTGAATCGCCTGAAAGCATTTCGTGGCCCGCGAGAAAACGGGCTAGTCACGCCACAAACGCTGTTTCGCGCCAATTTTCCAGGCGCAGCGACCGGCCCGTGGTTGTCCCAGTTCCTGTGCATGGAGTGTCCTTACGGCTCGAATAACATCGAACAAAAAATTCGCACCACCGCGCCCGGCGTTGATTACATGACCGACCCCGCGATTTGGGCCGCGGTGCAAAATGGCCTGCCACAAGGCCCGGATGCATTTGCACCGAGTACTCGCTATATGATCTCCGGACGCGATATCGGGCAATGGGTGCATGTGGACGTGTTGTGGCAAGCCTACTTCATGGCTTGCCTAGTCATGGACTCCATCCATGTGCCGCTCAACGAAACGAACCCCTACAATCACTCCGCTACCCAAGCCGGTTTCGCCACCTTCGGCCCACCGGGGATCAAAACGCTGCTAGTCGAAGTAGCCACGCGCGCACTAAAAGCGGTGTGGTATCAGAAGTGGTATGTGCATCTGCGCGAGCGCCCAGAGGCTTTCGCCGGCCATGTGCACTTTCATCTGAAGGGGCAGCGCAATTACCCGATCCACAGTGATGTGTTGAATTCAGACGCAGTACAGCAAGTGGCTAGTCGCCACAGCGGTAATTTCTTCCTGCCCATGGCGTTCCCAGAAGGCTCGCCGACGCACCCGGCCTACGGCGCAGGCCATGCGACCGTTGCCGGCGCCTGCGTAACGATCATCAAAGCGTTTTACGATGGCAGCTATGTCATCCCCAACCCGATCGTGGCCTCCAACGATGGCTCCACCCTCTTGCCCTACAGCGGTCCAGCATTAACGGTGGAAGGCGAGTTGAACAAGGTTGCCGCCAACGTGGCTTTCGGTCGCAACATCGCCGGCGTTCACTGGCGTTCGGATGGCGACGAATCGTTGAAATTGGGCGAACAAGTCGCGATTAAACTATTGAAAGACACCAAGCGCACGTTCAACGAGAAATTCTCGGGCTTCCAATTCAAAGGCTTCAATGGCAACACCATTGCCGTTTGATAACGAGTAGCGCCTGTCTCAGGGAGATTAAAACGGTCCGCATGTCGGGCCGTTTTTTTATACATCAAAGCGCCCCTTTTTCCAAATTCAATGGCGGCCCTGCGCTTTTCGAGCATGTCCTATACAATACGTTATTAATCCGCTGAGAATCATGCCTAAACTTTACGAATACTTCGGGCTAATCATCATGTTCTACGCCAACGAACATGAGCCAGTCCATGTGCATGGTAAATTTCAAGGTCGTGAATCGCGCGCCGAAATCATTGTGTTGAACGGAGTAGTCTCCGAAATTCGTTACAGCGCAGTTGCCGGACGCGCTCCGCTCGACACCAATGAAATGCGCCACTTTGAGGAAATTGTCAGCGCACGCGCCGAGGACATCATAAGCAAGTGGATAGACTTTTTTGTTCTGCATAAATCCATCACTCCGGAGCGCATTACAAGGAGACTCAAATGACACCAGTCACCATCAACATTGTTACTGCTGAACAAGTTGGAGACTTCCGCATCCGTTTGAAATTTGATGACGGCGTCGAGCAGACGGTAGACTTCAAACCTTTCCTTACCCATGCTCTTCACCCTGATATTCAAGCATGGCTTGATCCTGAACGTTTTGCCACTTTTCGCATCGAATACGGCGAATTGGTTTGGGGTGACTTCGACCTGTGTTTCCCCGTGATCGACTTGTACCGCAACCAGATTAATCACCAAAACTCACTTGAGTCTGTGGCTTGAGCCTAACAAGCTTCGCTTGTTTTCGAACCATGAGTTACCAATTCATAGGCTTGGACATGAGCGAACGCGACCAATTGTAGCGCTGGCTTCCAGCCGGCATGCAAGCAGGATGCTTGCGCTACTAAAATCTTGCCAGCGGGTCTTGCCGATAGAACGCGCGCAGTTGCGCATACACCAGCGGATACTCGGCATGGAGCAGGCGAGGCGCTTCGAAGAACGATTCCGTGAGCACGGCAAAAAATTCCGCTGGGGACTCGGAAGCGTAAGGGTCGATGGCGGTGTCCTCGCCGGCATCCACGCGACGGCAAAAAACCGCATAGGCTGATTTAAAGGCGGCGGCCCAGTCGCGCACCCGCATATCGCCCTGCAACGGCGGCAAACCGTTGGCGTCGCCGTTTAGCATATCAAGCTTATGCGCGAACTCGTGGATCACCACATTCACGCCATCCAGGTTGCCGGCGCTGGCCACATCCGCCCAAGACAAGATTACCGGACCACTGAGCCAGGCTTCGCCCATCATCGGATAGCGGCTTTCATGCACGATGCCATGCTCGTCGGTGTATTCGCGGTGCGGCACGAATTGGTCGGGGTAAACAATGATCTCGCCCCAGCCCCGATACCAGTTCGGATCCAAATTGAGGATCAGCAGGCAGGCCTGGGCGGCGATGGCGAGCCGCACCCTGTCGTCGATTTCCAATCCCGCCGCGCCGAAGATGGTTTTGTCGTGCAGAAACAATGAAACCCAGTCGGCGAGTTGCGCGCGCTCGGTAAGATTCAGTCCGGAGAAGATCGGCAGCGCCAGCGTAGCTTGCCATGCAGGCTCATCCAAGCGGGTATGGCGCAGGATGGATTTTCGACGCCAGTCACGCAGCCACTTCATGCTTTTCCGTGCCGCCCGTTCAAACCAGCAGTCGCTTGTCGTTATGCAAGTTCAGCTTCCTGAATCCTTCCGCAAAACGCACAAACTCCATCCCATACTGCGCTTCCAACCGCCGCGCGCGTTCGCGCAGATCGTCCCACTTCGGCATATTGGGGCTGCGTTCGAATCCGAACACGATGACATTGCCACGTTGTTCCGCAGGCAGACAGAGATACACGCCGTCGAAAGCAGTCGAGATGCGATCCACGTATTCGTGGTAACGCTTGTCCGAGCCCCATAGATTTACCACCAGGATGCCGCCCGGTTTAAGCGCCGCGCGGCAGGCAGCGTAAAACTCGGGCGTGGAGAGCGCTTCGGATTGCGCCACTTCGTTGTAGCCATCCACCATCAACACATCGCATGAATGGGGATGGGCCTCGACATAGTGCGCGCCATCGCCGATCACCACGCGCAGCCGTTCTTCATCTTGCGGCACTTGGAAGTAAGCGCGGGCGGTACTGACCACTTCCGGGTTGATCTCAACCACCGTAGTGCGTGAAGCAGGCAGATATTGATGCACCCACTTGGCGGTAGAGCCACCGCCCAAGCCCACCATCAAAAACTCGTGCGGATCGGCATTGAATAAAAGAAACGCCATCATGCTGCGGGTGTAAGACACTTCGAGCGCGCAGGGGTCATTGATGCGCATGGCGCTTTGCACCGTGTCGGAGCCGAAGTGCATGCGGCGCACGCCGTCTTTTTCACTCACCTCGACCTGGTCGCCGGCGCGCACGGCTTTGTGGATGCGCCATTTTGCGAAGAAACCCATTACTCAAAAACTTTCATATTGAAATACGTTCATTACCAACGGCACGTGTGAACGCACCCGCTATCTGGTACAATTGCGGCCCTTTTCCGTTTAAGAACAAGATCATGCGTGTTAGCCAATTCTTTTTATCCACGCTCAAGGAAGCGCCCGCCGAAGCCGAGCTGGTGAGCCACAGCTTAATGTTGCGCGCCGGGCTCATCAAGCGCCTCGGTAGCGGGCTCTACACTTGGATGCCGCTGGGTTTGCGCGTGCTGCGCAAAGTCGAAGCGATTGTACGCGAGGAGATGGATAAAGCCGGCGCGATCGAGTTGCTGATGCCCGCCGTGCAGCCGGCAGAGCTATGGGAAGAAACCGGGCGCTGGGCCGTATTCGGCCCACAGATGCTGAAGATAAAAGATCGCCATCAGCGTGATTTTTGCTTCGGCCCGACGCATGAAGAAGTAATCACCGATATCGCGCGCAAAGAAATTAAAAGCTATCGCCAGCTGCCGGTGAATTTTTACCAAGTTCAAACCAAATTCCGCGATGAGATTCGGCCGCGCTTTGGAGTAATGCGCGCACGTGAATTCTTGATGAAAGATGCGTATTCCTTCCACGCTGATTTTTCGAGCCTGGAACAAACCTATCAAGTGATGTACGACACTTATTCGCGCATTTTCAGCCGCCTCGGTTTGACATTTCGCGCGGTGAGCGCGGATACCGGCGCGATTGGCGGCACCGGCTCGCATGAATTCCATGTGCTCGCCGATTCAGGCGAGGATGCGATTGCCTACTGCCCCGATTCTAATTTCGCCGCGAATGTGGAATTGGCCGAAGCGGTCGCCCCTGCCGCGACGCGGGGGGCGGCCACACAGGCGATGCATAAAGTCGCCACGCCTAAACAACACAGCATTACCGAAGTGACAGACTTCCTCAAGGTGGGTGCGGATCAAGTCGTTAAAACCCTTATTGTGGAATGTGAAGAAGGTGTGGTGGCCTTGCTGCTGCGCGGCGATCACGAATTGAATGAAGTGAAAGCTGGCAAGTTGGCGCAAGTCGGCGCGATCAAGGGTTTTGCCTCGGATGCCAAGATACGCGAAGTCGCGAGCGCTGGCCCCGGCTCGCTCGGCCCGGTGGGTTTGAAGATGACGATCATCGCCGACCGCGCCGTGGCCGCCATGAGCAATTTTGTGTGCGGGGCAAACGAAGATGGCTTCCATTACAACGGCGTTAATTTCGGGCGCGATTTACCTGAACCTGTCGTCGCCGATATTCGAAATGTCGTCGCCGGTGACGAAAGTCCGGATGGGAAAGGCAAGCTGGATATCTGCCGCGGCATCGAAGTCGGGCATATTTTTCAACTCGGCACTAAATATTCGGAAGCGCTCAAAGCGACCTTCCTCGATGAGCAGGGCCAGCCGCACCCCCTCGAGATGGGCTGCTACGGCATCGGCGTATCACGCATCGTCGGCGCCGCAATCGAGCAAAACCACGATGCGCGCGGGATTATCTTCCCACGCGCCTTGGCGCCATTCGATCTGGCCATGGTGCCGATTGGGATGAAAAAGAGCGATGCCGTGCGCGCAGCGGTCGAAAAACTCTACGCCGAGCTGCAACAAGCCGGTATTTCAGTCCTGCTGGACGACCGCGACGAGCGTCCTGGCGTGATGTTTGCTGATATGGAGCTGATCGGTATCCCGCATCGCATAGTGATCGGCGATCGGGGTTTGAAGGAAGGCCAGATCGAGTATCAGGGCCGGCGTGACGAAAAAGCGACAGTTATCCCTTTGCAGAATGCCGCAGAACTCCTAAAATCAATGGTGTTGGAAACGTTATGAAAATATTTAAACATCTCATATTGCTCATCGGGCTCGCACTGCCCGGTCTAGCCTTGGCCGGCACGCAGATCTATGAGCCGCTGTCCGCCAGCGTGCAGGCTTCCTTGCACAAAGCGGTGGCGGATAACGCCAGCCCGAAACTCGCTTTTAACAACGCCGCTGAAGGCGAGGCTTGGCTCAGCAGCATGTCGAAGCGCATGGAGCGCCGCATTCCTGATGAGGCACAACGACGCGAATTTCTCACCACCGTGCACTACGAAGCCACCCGCGCCGGCCTCGACCCGCAAATGGTATTGGGCTTGATCCAAGTGGAAAGCGGCTTCAAAAAATACGCCGTGTCTTCTGCCTCTGCGCGCGGCTTCATGCAGATCATGCCATTCTGGGTAAAACTCATTGGTACTAAGGATCACAACCTGTTTCACTTGCGCACCAACTTGCGCTTCGGCTGCACCATCCTGCGCCACTATGTCGATATAGAAAAAGGTAACCTGTACCGCGCCTTGGGCCGCTACAATGGCAGCTTGGGCCAACCCGAGTATCCGAATTTAGTCTTGGGTGCTTGGAAAAATCACTGGGCTTGGAATTACAATCCGAATAACAAAACCGCCGAGCAGGCATTGCCCCAAAAACCCGGCTAGTGCCTTTGCCTGCTCTTCCTGGCTTCGTACAGTTGAGAGTAGCGCATGAATTTTCTCGAAATCATCAGTGCCCATGTGCGTTGGAAGCAACGACTGCTGGACTACATCGCAGACAGCAGCGAGAAGCTCGACCCTGCGCTGGTCGGCACCGACAATCATTGCAAGCTAGGAAAATGGATTTACGGCGAGGGGCAGGTCTACGTGGACCTGCCGCATTTCGATAAGGTGCGCGCCGAGCATGCGGCATTCCACAAACACGCCGCTGCGGTGGTGACGTTCGTCAATCTAGGCGATCATGCCACCGCGCAACAAGTGCTGAATGGCGAATATGCCAAAGTCTCAAACAATCTGAAGCGGGAAATTATTGTGCTGGCGCAAGAAGTGGGCGCGCAGCCCGAGCCTTAAGGCAACTTCACTACCGCCGGCGTTCCGGCGCGCATCGTTTCTTTCACCGCAAACAGCACGTCCAGCAAATACCCGGCATCATTCTTCTCACCCACCGGCTCCAAGCCCAGCGCCTTGATCTTGCCGCTGTAGCTTTGCTGGTTGACTTGCACCGTCACCGCGTCACCCACTTTCATTTTTTCGACTTGCGCCAGACTGACTTTGGCGCGCGCGATCATTTCATTGGCACGTGCCAGCACAAACAGCGTCTGCGGCTGGAATTGGCTGGCCACGGTTTGGCCCGGCTCAACTGTAAGTGCGATCACCAGCGCATCGAATGGCGCGCGCAGTGTCGCATCGCCCAATGTTTTCTGGGTGCGCGCTAAACGCGCCTGCGCTTCATTCAATCCAGCCTTGGCACGCACGAGACGGGTTTGCGCTTGTTCCAATTCCGAGGTGGAAATTACGGTGCGGTTGTAGAGCTCTTGCACTCGATCCAGATTGCGCTTGGCATCCTGCTCTTCCTCTTTATGACGCACCAATTCGGCTTGCGATTCGGCAACGCCCGCTTGGTAAGCTGCCGCATCCAGCGTCAACAACACTTGTCCTTTTTTTACCCGCTCTCCCGCATTGGCATGCACCGCCCGCACCACGCCGGAAACCGGCATCGAAAGCTCCACCCGCTGCGACCATTGCAATGTGCTTGGCACATCGGCGGCCCAGCTTGAGGTAAAAATACCAAACGACATCACTATCAATAAGCAGGGGCGCATCATTCGTCTCCTCATTTTTTAACTGGCGCAGGCAGAGGCTGGCCCAGCAAGGCTTCGAGCTTCGCGAGCGCCAGTGCTAATTTGTATTCGACATTGCGTTGGCGTAGCTTCGCGTCCGCGGTCGTGGCCATGGTCTCGCCCAATGTCGTGCGCAATTCCATTTCATACAGAGCGCGCGACCGCTCCAAAGCCAAATCGCGGTAATCGGCTTGTACTTTAGCCGCATTGCGCTCGGTCTTTTGCAATTGTTCCACTTCGCTCCACGCAACCAGCACCGCCGACATCAAACCACGCTTATATTTCTCGGTTTCGGCTTGCAATTTCTGGAACTGAGCCTGCTCTCGCGCCAATTGCGAGGACACGCGATTACCCTGGTACAGCGGCCACGACAATACCACGCCGGCCCGCAACTCATCCCGTCCCGACAACTTGCGATTGGCGTAATCGCTCGCCTCCAACTCCAGGTCCAAAGAAGGATTTTTATCCGCGCGCACACCTTCCAAGCGTTGGCGCGATGCTTCGAGCAATTGCTGGTTCGCCTTTAGCTTCGGGTTCTGTTCGATGAGTTTGAGCAATTCTTCATAATCCGGCAGAGTTCGATTATTGCTCTCGAGCGCCGGATCGGCCAGCTCCGACATGAGCTTCCCCGGTTGGTTCATGGCATCGGCCAGCAAGGCGCGCGTCAGGCGCTGGCGGTTCTGGGTTTCATTGCGCTTAACGCGCAAGTCTTGGAAGCGCGCCTCCAGCTCCGCGACCTCGACTTTTGAAACCAATTTCTGTTCAAAGCGCTCGCGCGCTCGATCGAAAGTTAAATACCAGACCGTCATGTACTCGTTATCGCTCACGTACTGCATGTCGGTAATCAGCACATCAAAAAAACGCGCCATGATGTCGAGACGGCGCTGATCGCGCACATCGATGAGTTGCAGGTCGCGCGCATCAAGAACAGCGCTTGCGGCGCCCTCAGCAAAGGAGGATCGGCCAAAATCGTATAAATTCTTCCGCGCTAATAGACGAACGCTATTGTCTGCGGAAAATCTTGAATCGGGCAGCGAGGATTGTGCTTGCTGCAACCGCCCCTCCAGACTGACCGATAAATCACGACGTGCACCGGTGGCACTTTGATCAGCCAGCGCCAGCTCGCGCTCAGCTTGCGCGATCTGTAAATCGGGGTGGGGTGAATCCGCCGCCAGGAGCGCTTGCTCCAGCGTGAGCGCTTTCACATTCTGCGCGGCCAGATTCAGGGGGGAAATGAAAGTTGCGAGTGCAATGAAATAAGCCGGTAGCCGTTGCATCAGGCTAGCGGTCATTTTGCACTTTGCTTATACACGGGAAAACTTTGGGTCTTATAGGCGCCCTCTACGACATAGCGCCCGATCAGCAGGAATTCATTGACGTCCTTAGCGACCCCGGTAAAACGAAAAACCATATTGCCTTCCAGATCTATGAAACCAAAAACGGGGGTCGCGCGCACGCGATTTTCTTCAGAGTATTTTTTTTCGGTGGTTTCACGTCCTTTGAAATCCACCATGGTCACGTCGCCCTTGATATCAACATGGTAAATCTGAAAATGCTTTTTGAAATAATCCTGAACTTCTGATTGATTCAGGATGGTTGTTTTCATACGAAAACACCATGGACAATCTTCCTGTTCAAACATCAGCAAGATGCCCTGCTTGCCTTCTTTTTTGGCATTCGCCAGATCGGATTTGAAATCTCCCAATTTTTGATCAAAAAAGTATTGATGCACATCGCGCGTCTCGCCTTGGGCCACACCGCTTAGCATCACAAACCACAGAACAAGCATGAATCGGAACATAGGAGCTTTCTTGGCTACGCCGTTTACTTCGGGACCGGCGATTTCTTAGCCGCTACTTTCGAATCAATATAACGTTCGACCGCTTCACGCGTCAACGCGCCGACGTTTTGGGCCACGACCCGACCTTCAGGATTGTAAAGATAAGTGGTCGGCAGTCCGGGAATCTTGCCGATTTGCGCGGCGATCTTGCGGTCACCCAGCACAATGGGAAACGTTACCAACAGATCATCGGCGAATTGCTTCACATACTCTGGATCTTGATAGTCCATCGCGATGCCGATGACGACCAAGTCCTTGCGGGTTTCATGCAGCTTTTGCAGTGCGGGCATTTCCTCCAGGCAGGGCGGGCACCACGTGGCCCAGAAATTCACCAACACCCATTTGCCCTTATAGTCGTCCAGGCGATGCACTTTTCCCTTGGTATCTTTAAAATTGAAGCCTTCCGCGGTAGCCGCAGACACCCACAACATTGCTATCAAAACCCAACTGATTCGCCGCAACAAGATTCCACTCCTATAAAATGCTCAAATTCGGCCCAAGCCAATTTAAGAAAGACAGTTTATGTCACACCGCATTGAAAAAGACTCCCTCGGCGAGTTTAAAGTTCCCGCCGACGCCTGGTATGGCATACAGACCGCCCGCGCCGTAGAGAATTTTCCCATTTCCGGGCGCATGCCGGATAGGGATTTTATCAAGGCCCATGTCGCGATCAAACTCGCGGCGGCCAACGCCAATTGCCAGCCAGGTTGGTTGGATGAAGGCAAGCGCGACGCGATTGTCGCCGCCTGCCAGCGCGTGCTCAACGACGAGTTCTTGGATCAATTCGTGGTCGATCGCTTTCAGGCTGGCGCTGGCACCAGCCACAATATGAATACCAACGAAGTCATTGCTAACCTTGCGAATGTGGCATTGGGTGAGGAAAAGGGCAAATACACGCCGATCCATCCCAACGATCATGTGAACATGGGGCAATCCACCAACGACACCATCCCAACCGCAATCCGCTTGGCGTGCCTGGCGAAAACCCCCCGGCTGATTGACGCGATCTATGCCATGGCCGCGGAATTCGAACGCATCGCCGAGCGCGAACGCGATACGGTGAAGAGCGGGCGCACGCACCTGCAAGACGCAGTGCCCACCACCATCGGGCGCGAATTCGGCGCCTATGCTTGGACGCTGCGTCGCGTGGCACAGCAACTGGCCAACACCCATCCGCGCTTGGGCGAAATCGGCCTGGGTGGATCCGCGGCGGGCACTGGCCTCAACACCGCGCCAAACTACCCAGAGCGGGTAGCGGAAGAATTATCCAATCTAAGCGGCGAGCAAATCGTTGCGGTCAACCTGGCCGCACAAATGCAATCCATGCTCGATCTGCAAACCTTGTCCGGTAGCCTGCGCGGCCTGGCGTTGGAATTGACGCGCATATCCAACGATCTGCGTCTGCTCGCCTCCGGCCCGCGCACCGGCCTGGGCGAGATCACGCTGCCAGCGGTACAGCCCGGCTCCTCTATCATGCCCGGCAAAGTCAACCCGGTGATGTTCGAGATGCTCAACCAGGTGTGCTATCAGGTACTGGGGCAAGATGCCGCCGTCGCCTACATGACCCAGGCCGGGCAGTTGGAATTGAACGTGATGATGCCCGCACTGGGCTCGGCGCTATTCGACGCAATGGATTGGCTCACCAACGCGATGAACGCAACGACGCAAAAGAATCTCAAGGGGTTGATTGTGAATCGCGAGCGTTGCGCTACCTTCATTCACGCCAGCGTCGGCCTGGCCACGCTCTTGAATCCGCAGATTGGTTATATGAAAGCGGCAGAGATCGCCAAGGAATCAGAACAATCCGGCAAGCCGGTGCGCGAGATCGTCGCCGCGCACGGCATCATGAGCATCGATGAATTCGATGCGCTGGTGCTCAAAGCCGCGCGCGACGGAAAGGTATAAACAAAACGCCCCGGACTCGGGGCGTTTTGTTTTGCTCAGCTCAGCTCACGTCACTTCCCGCTTTTACCGTGCTTCGCCCCTTCATCAGAATGACCTTGCCCCGCGCCGCTTGAGCCGGCGCTGCTGGCGGTGACGATGCCCGCCCCATGCCCTGATTGATGGCCTGAATGATTGGTGGCCACATAGCTGCCGCCCGACGCCGTGACGATGCCCGCGCCGTAACGCTTGCCCTGCTCATGATGCCCCGATTCGGCCTTGCCACCGGCGGTTGCAACGGCAGCGCTGTGCTGCTTGCCCTGCTCCCGGCTATACACCCCGCCGCTGGCGCCGGCCGCGGTGATGATGTGCTTGCCATGTTCCCGGCCTTCCACCTCATGCGCGTCGTGCTGCTTGGATTTCATACTGCTGACCACGGGGCCGAGCTTCACCCCCATGCCGTTGGCGATCTGCCCCCAGCCTTGGCCCGCCGCGCGCTGTGTGAGCACGCCTTGCAGTTGCACCGTCTTCGTACCCGTACCCGTGCCGACGCTAATCGTACCGCCGTTCAGCGCGGCATTCAGTTGCTGGGGAGTAGCTTGCGTGATGCCGTATTGCGCGAGTTGGGCCTTTGCCAAGCTCGTTGCAATATCGATCTGGCCTTTGTTCATCGTCGATGTGGGCGAAGGAAAGGTCGCGGTGCTGGCTGTTCCTGTCGTTACGTTGGTAATCGTGTTCGTTTGAACAGTGGCGGGCTGGGTGCTTACCTCAGCGAATGCCGGCGCGATCCCGGTGATCACTAAAGCCATGGTGGCTGCGGAAAATCGTGTTTGTGGTTTCATGGTTGCGCTCCTCGGTTAAAGATATTTTTCGGTTTGCAGAATAATCTCGGTTGCGGTGGCATTGTCATAGAGGAATAAGTTCTTTTTCGCCGTCACACGCATGCGAGTGGTGCTGGGGCTGACTGACTCCAATTCAATGTCGATGGCGCGATCGCCGGACATCGCTTTAATACCCTCGCCGCCCTCGATCTTTTCGCTCGACGCGACCTTGATCTGCATCCGCTGCAAGGCGCGCATGCTCGCGCTTCTTACCCGCGGTAGCGGCTCGGTGAACGTGCGGTAAGTCATGCCATTCAAACTATGGGAAACGCCGGTAGAAGCGCCCACGCCCAACGCTGTGAGCGCCACCGCCGCACACCCTGTGAGCAGTCCACAGCCGATCAGTATTGCGCCGATACTTCGTAGTTTCATGCTATTCACCTCTTGTATTGCGTAGTGGAAGTTAGGCCTGTCAACCAACGGCTAACCCACCCGTTAAAGACGCTAACACACTCGCTGTGTTGCCCTGATTACCTTTAATTTAGAGAGGAAATATCAATGAAAAAACTATTAATTGCCCTGTCACTCGCCCTCGCCGCAAGCGGCGCTTATGCCAAGGATGAAACAGCCGCCACCCCGCAGCAATCCAAGATGGCGGACTGCAACAAAGAAGCCAAAGCCAAGGACATGAAAGGCGATGCGCGCAAAGATTTCATGAAAAGCTGCCTGAGCAATAAACCGGCAGCCGAACCAAAGAAGGACATGACCGCGCAACAATCCAAGATGGGGGACTGCAATAAAGAAGCCAAAGCCAAAGATATGAAAGGTGATGCGCGCAAAGCTTTCATGAAGGGCTGCTTGAGCAACAAACCAACTGATACCAAAGCCGCAACGCCCGCCGTTCCTGCTACGCCTGCAAAACCCGCCGATAAAAAATAATCGCCGGTCGGGCGGATAGTTTTCCGCCCTCGTTACATTCAACGCCCCCGCCAATAGCGGGGGTTTTGTTTTCTGTAGGATTGAATAGCAATCGCCCCGCTACTCGGTACAGTGATTTCGATTGCCCCAGCGGTATCGCTCTGAAGTAGCTGCGCGTTCAGCGCCTGATAACGCGCCACCACCTCCGGTTTCGGGTGCTGAAAACGATTGCGATACCCCACGGTAAATATCGCTACTTCCGGCTGCACCGCCGCGACAAATTCGGGTGTAGAGGAAGTGCGGCTGCCGTGATGCGGCACGATCAATAGCTCCGCACGCAGCTTGTCTGGAACACGCGCCAACAATTCGCGCTCGCTTTTCATTTCGATATCCGCCGGTAACAGCAGCGCGTGCTCGCCCACCGCCACGCGCAGCACACAGCCTCGGTCATTATCCTTGCGCTTTTCGATAAACGCTTCCGGCATGGGATAGAGCACTTCGAACCCGACGCCATCCCATTGCCAATGCTGCCCCGCTTCGCAACGAATAGCCGGCACGCCTCGATTCAGCGCCGGATGTTCCGCAGGCAAGCTCGAGAGCAGCCATTGCACCGGTACGCCATCCAGCACTGACAGCGCGCCGCCACTATGATCATTGTCGTCGTGCGAGACGATCAAGCCATCCAAGGCACGTACCCCGGTCGCGCGTAAATACGGCAGCACGGTGCGCGCCCCAGCATCGACCTCACTCGAAAAGCGCGAACCGGTGTCGTACACCAAGGCATGTCGCGCGGTGCGCAATACCAGCGCCAAACCTTGGCCGACATCCAGCACCGTCAGTTGCAGTGTGCCCGGCGGCACGGGTAGGGGCGCCAGCAAAAACATTGGCAGCAGTAGGCACGCCCCAGCTAGCCGTGCCGGAAAGCCGCGCGGCGCTAATAGCCATGCCACGCCGACTACGGCGATCAGAATCGTCCACCCCGGTGGCGCATGCTGCTGCCACATCGCATCGGGCGCGGTGGCGAACCATTCAAGCGCCTGCATCAACCAGCCCATCAATCCATGCGCAAGATGCAAGGGAAAATCCACCGGCACCAGCGCGCCCAGCAGGGTCAAGGGCACGATCAAATAACTCACCACCGGGATCGCCACCGCATTGGCCAGCGGCGACACCAGCGACACCTGCTGAAACAACAACAGCATGGCCGGCACCAGCCCCAAGGTCACCGCACCTTGCATGCGCAGCGCCTGAATCCACGGTTTGAATTCGCCGATGCGCTGGCTGGTGATATAAAAAATCACCGCCACCGCGCCGAACGACAGCCAAAATCCTGGCGCCAACACCGCCCAAGGATCCAGCAGCGCAACTACTCCTAAGGCTAGAGCCAGCACGCGCGAGCTTGATGACAAGCGATCAAACCACACCGCTGCCGCCACGATGCTCAACATGTAAAAGGTGCGCTGCGCCGGCACCGCGAAACCCGTCAGCAGCGCATAAGCAAACGCCGCCGCCACACCGAACAACAGGGCCGCCTTGCGCGCCGGCAAGCGCTGCGTCAGCCATGCGCTCTGCCGCCATAGCCAATACACCAGCACGAACACCAGGCTCGAAAATAAGGTGACATGCAGGCCGGAGATAGACATCAAATGATTTACGCCGGTGCGGAAAAATACCCGCCACTGGTTCTGCGGAATCGTGTGCTGATCGCCGATGGCGAGCGCGGTGAGCACCCCCGCATAGGTCTCGTCTTGCATCACGCGTTTCAAGCGCAGCGCAACGGTGTCCCGCAGGCGCTCGACCGCGTAAGCGGGGCGCAACACGAATTGATCCAGGCGGAAGTTATTCGGGTCTTTGCGAATGTAGCCGGTGGCGCGGACATTCTGCTCCAACAGCCACGCCTCATAGTCGAAGCCATAAGGGTTCGCCGCGCCGTGCGGACGCTTCAAGCGCACCACGAGTTGCCAGCGTTCGCCGGCATGCAGCCGCGCAGGATTCAGATGCGCGTCGGTATCCGCATCATTGGCGCGCGCGAACCAGAACAGCTGAATATGCGCCGGCACCCGCGCCTGTGGCGTAACCACTTCCTCGACATCGAACGCGAAGCGCACGCCGCGCTCGGTGAATTGCGGCAGCTCAGCCACCACGCCGATGACTTGAATTTCACGGCCTTCCCACTCTGCGGGCAAGGCATCGGACAAACGATGCTGCGCCACCCCCGCCGCCCAGAAGAATCCGGCAGTAAACGCAGCTATTAACCATAAGCCCTGCCGAAGCAAGGCAACGCGAATCAAAAACGCCAGCGGGGTCAGCAGTAACAATGACGCCCAGGCGAGATTCGGCAGCGCCGCTTGTTGCTGCAACCACCCGACGCCGGCGACAAAGGCTAGAATAGCGAGACGCATGAATAGATTTTGCGAGTGATGCCTAGAAAATTATTCAAAAGATTTTTACCCAGCCCGGAGAAGCTGCACGAAAACCATTTCGTACGGCGGCTCGCGCCTTGGTTTGGGCACCATAATCTATGGCACTTGCACCGGCGCTCGGTCGCAGGGGGAGTCGCGGTGGGCGCCTTCACGGGGCTGATCCCCGGACCGTTTCAAATGCTTTCAGCGGCGATTCTTTCGATCTGGTTCCGCGTCAATTTGCCGGTGGCGGTGGTGACCACGTTCTACAGCAACCCTTTCACCATCATCCCGCTCTATATCGTCGCTTATAAAATCGGAGAGGTCGCTACCGGTCACCCCAGCGGGCCCATGCCTACCTTCGACTTCACGCTTGGCGAAGGGGGTTGGTTGATGCTGGCGGGGGATTTCATGCGCTGGGTGGCTTCGCTCGGCCATGATTTTTTCATTGGCCTGTTTATTCTCGCCTGCCTACTCTCGCTCATCAGCTACTTCGCGGTGCGTGGCTTGTGGCGGCTGCACGTCATCTTGCAATGGCGCAAGCGCAGACAACGCTGCTCAAGCGCGCTGTAACGCCCCGTCCACCAGTGTTAACACCCGTTGCGTCTTCGCTGCCAGCGTGGTGTCGTGGGTGACGATGATGAAACTGGTGCCAAGCGACTGGTTCAACTCCAGCATGAGATCAAACACGGCTTCGGCGGTATGCCGATCCAGATTGCCGGTCGGCTCATCCGCCAACACACAAGCGGGGCGCGTGACCAAGGCCCGTGCCACCGCCGCGCGCTGGCGTTCGCCGCCCGACAGCTCCCCCGGCTTATGCGCCAAGCGATGACCTAAGCCGACTTGTTGCAGCAACTCGCGCGCGTGGCCATAGGCCTCATCATCCGCCACGCGCCGAATCAACAGCGGCATGGCGACATTCTCCAGCGCGGTAAACTCAGACAACAAATGATGGAACTGATAGATAAAACCGAGCGATTGGTTGCGCAAGGTGCCGCGCGCTTCTTCCGATAGGTGTTGAATATCGTGGCCGAGAATTTGCACCGTGCCCGCGGTCGCCGTGTCCAAGCCGCCGAGCAAATGCAGCAAGGTGCTTTTGCCAGAACCGGAAGCGCCCACAATCGCAATGCGCTCCCCGTGCGCCACTTCCAGATCAATGCCGAGCAAAACCGGCACATCAAGATCGCCTTGGCTAAAGGTTTTCTTCAAACCCTGGCACGCAATCACCAGACCATTCCCTGACGCCTGCTTCTCACTCATAGCGCAGCGCCTCCGCCGGGTTAATCTTCGACGCACGCCACGACGGATACAGCGTCGCCAGCAAGGACAGCAGGAACGACACGCTCCCGATCGCGACCACATCCGACGTTTGCACATCCGATGGCAGCTCGCTGATGTAGTACACGTCCTTTGCCAGGAAATGCATGCCAAACAAGCGCTCGATGAAGGGCACCACCACATCGATATTCGCCGCCAGCAGCACGCCGCCCGCCACGCCGAGCAAAGTGCCGATCACGCCGATCACCGTACCCTGCACGATAAAGATTTTCATGATGCTGCCGGGCGAAGCGCCGAGCGTGCGCAGGATGGCGATATCCGCCTGCTTGTCGGTGACCACCATGACCAGCGTGGACACGATATTGAACGCCGCCACTGCCACGATGAAAAACATGATGACGAACATCACGGTTTTTTCCATCTGCACGGCGCGGAAAAAATTAGCGTTCTGCTGGGTCCAATCACGCACGAAATAATCGCCGGGCAGGCTGGCCGCCAGCTCGCGCGAAACGCGCGGCGCGAGATATAAATCTTTTATCTTGAGGCGCACGCCCGAGACTTTATCTTCCATGCGGTAGAGCTTGGCCGCGTCGTCCATATGCACCAGCGCCAGCCCCGCGTCGTACACGCTCATCCCCGCCTCGAATACCCCCACCACGGTAAATTGCTTGAGGCGCGGCAAAATGCCGGCCGGGGTAACCTGCCCTTGCGGCGCGATCACGGTGATCTTACTGCCCATACTCGCACCGAGCGAGCGCGCCAAATCAATGCCCAACACAATGCCGAATTCACCCGGACGCAAATTGTCCAAGCGCCCCAGTTTCATTTGCCGGCCGAGGTCCACCACATTATTTTCAAGCTCAGGCAAAATGCCGCGAATCAGCGTGCCCTGCACCCCATGATCGAACGACACCATGCCCTGCGCCATCACATAAGGCGCGGCGGCTTCCACTTGGGGATTGCGCTTCGCCGCCTCCGCCACCGTTGGCCATTCCGTCAGCGTGCCATCGAATTGGCTGACCTCGACATGCGAGGCGACGCCGAGAATGCGCGTGCGCAATTCTTTCTGAAAACCGTTCATCACCGACAACACCACGATCAGCACCACAATGCCGAGCGCGATGCCGATCATCGAGATCAGCGAGATAAAGGAGATAAAGTGATTGCGGCGTTTGGCGCGGGTATAACGCAGGCCAATCAGGAGTTCGTAGGGGCGCACTTCGATACTCTATGTCAAGAAGGGCCACAGTGTGCCATAAGTGAAGAACCCCGTCATTCCGGCGACAGCCGGAATGACGGGGTTTAAAAGTAGAGACTTAGCTCACAGAATTAGATTGGCGCCAGAAGCGACTTGAACTCTGGTGCATTGATTAGCTTGCCAATAAGGTTTTGAATCGTTGGGAGGTAGGCTTCAGCCGTTTGCTTGCAAGCGGTATCAGCTATAAAGCCACTATTGAATTCATAGTGCTCTGAAACGAAACTGGACTTTCCATTCGACGAATTCACTCGCAAGCTTATGTTCCACTCGCCACCAGTGAGGCCGCGTGATGAAGAAAAGCTTAGTTGTTCCACTACCCCGGAAAGCGTGACCTTAGGCGTTTTGTCATCAAACATGCCTGCAACCTTCAGTTCATCTGCTAGCGCTTTTTGAACGTAAGCCTCGAAGCTCATATTGTCAGGAGGGGCAATTGGCCCAGCGCCTCTGCAAGCGTTATCGAAACTTGCCGGCCCCTTGAATGAGCCTACGTTGATATTACCAACCCCAATTGCCTTTAAAGCGACATTGTTATCAGCCGAAATATTGTAGCGCTGCGGCATGTAGGTTGAGCATGCGCTAAGGGCAAGAACGGAAAGTGCAATTGTAATTTTCTTCATATCAAAAACTCCCTAGAAAAAACAAAAAAAATCAGCGTATACGTTGAGTGGCTAAAGTGAGCTGCACGGTATCAATGTGCCAGGATTGTTTTTTGCATTCAATCTAAACAGACAAACTGAAAGGAAAAGTCGAGATGGATATTACAACCGTTAGGGTGGATTTAGCAAAAAACGCCGAGCGGTATTTATAAGAGGCTCCCTGCTTTAGAAAAATGCTACAACATATCCGGCGCCATCACGCAGCGCAGCACGGTCTGCCCTTCGCCTTGGCGCACGCGGTTGCTGATCCACCAGATGGCGTCTTTTTTGATGCTCCAATCCTGCTCCGCGCCGCTGAGTAAAAACGCGGCGACTTGTCCCAGCGTTGGCTGGTGGCCGATGACCAATACCGCGCCATGCGTATCGGGCCAGCCGGCTTTAGCCAGGAGCGATACCGTGTTCGCGGACAAGCCGACTTCTTTCACTGTCTCGAATTCCATGCCCAATGCGGCGGCGGTTTGCTGGGTGCGCGTGGCGGGGCTGACTAAGATGCGCGTATTTTGCGGCAAGCGTGGTTTAAGCCATGCGGCCATTTGCTGCGCCTGTTTCAGGCCCTTGTCGGTGAGCTTGCGCCCGGCGTCGGGTATGCCGTCTTCGGCCTCGGCATGACGCCATAAAATGAGATCCATCATCGCTTTCAAAGCCAGGAGTATGGCGTGCAAATGTTACACTCAAAAAATGCGCTTCACTCTATTGATTCCAGACCTGTTACCCCCGCAACCGCCGGGCGGCATGCTTGATCTCTACCACGGTTTGCACTTGCCCGATCTGGAATGGCTGTTCGCGCGCGGGGCGCTCCAAGGCAGTCCGGGCTTGAGTTTGGAAGCGTGGTTGCTCAAGCGTTTTGGCCTCGACGATATGCTGCCGGTGGCAAGTCTTTCTTTACTTGCCGAGCGCGTAGCCTACCCTCCGGGGTATGGGGGCGTTCCCGCTACCGCTTACTGGCTGCGCGCCGATCCGGTGCACCTGCAAGCACAGCGCGATCAACTCGTGCTGGTAGATGGCGCCATGCTGGCGATCACCGCCACGGAGGCGAGCGCGCTCACCGAATCGCTCAATCAGCACTTTGCGCAGGACAACCTCAATTTCATTCCGGCGCATCCAACACGCTGGTACTTAGCACTCGATGCCGCACCCGAACTGGTGACCCAACCCTTGCCCGCCGTAGCGGGAAAATCCATCAATGCCTGCCTGCCCAGCGGCGCGGAGGGTTTACGCTGGAACCAGATCGCGACCGAAATTCAAATGCTGCTGCATGTTCATCCGGTGAATCAGGCGCGCGAGACGCAAGGCCAGCCGACGATCAACAGCGTGTGGTTCTGGGGCGGCGGCGTTTGCCCACCGCTTGGCTCGCTCGCTACGCCAGAAGAACAAATTTGGGCGAATGATGCGCTGGCACGCGGGCTGGCACTGGCAGCCAAGCTGACGCCGCAGGCACTGCCTTTGAACTTCGATGCGTTCATGGCACAAGCAAACACGACTGGTGCACATTGCGTGCTCTGGGATGAACTGCGCCGGGCCGCGTGGTATGGCGATCACGACGCCTGGCGCTCGGGCCTGACGCGCTTGGAGGCCGATTGGATCAAACCGCTGTGCTATGCGCTGCGGCATGGAATCGTTACTGAAGTGACGCTACATGCGATTAGCGAGCAAGGCTGCCTGAGCGTCACGACCAAACGATCTGGACGCTGGCAATTCTGGCGTTGGGCGAAAGCGCTTAAGCAGTATTTACCAGGAGCATAGGTTACTTAGCTTGGCTGTACAGTTTTTGAGCGATAATCCCCGCATGACCAGCATCACCATCCGCCCTGTTCCCCAATCAGATTTCGAGCGCCTCACGCAGCATGGTTTATCTCCCTTGCTCGCGCGCATTTACGCCTCACGCGGCATCACCGACCCACAGCAACTGGAAGCCGAGCTCGCCGGTTTGCTTCCCCTCGCCAGCCTGAAAAACGCCGAAGCCATGGCAATCGCGCTGGCCGATGCGATTGCCGCGCGCAAGCGTTTGCTCATCGTCGCCGACTACGATGCCGATGGCGCAACGGCGTGTGCGGTGGGCTTGCGGAGCTTGCGCGAATTCGGCGCCACGGTCGAATATCTGGTGCCGAATCGGTTTGAATATGGCTATGGGTTGACGCCGGAGATCGTTCGTTTAGCGTCTCAAATGAAACCCGACATTCTCATCACCGTCGATAACGGCATCGCCAGCCATGCGGGGGTGGATGAGGCGCACCGGCTCGGCATGCAGGTCTTCGTCACCGATCATCATTTGCCGGCGGAAACCTTGCCCGATGCCGAGGTGATCGTGAACCCGAATCAGCCGGCTTGTGAATTCGCGAGTAAAAATCTCGCCGGAGTGGGCGTGATGTTTTACGTCATGCTCGCATTGCGCGCCGAGTTGCGCCGCCGTGGCGCGTTCGAGGGTAAAGCCGAACCGAATCTAGCCAAGCTGCTGGACATCGTCGCGCTCGGCACTGTTGCGGACGTGGTGCGGCTCGACGACAACAACCGCATCTTGGTGCGCCAAGGCATTAAGCGCATTCGCGGCGGCCAGGCGTGCGCGGGGATTCGCGCCTTGTATCAAGTCGCGGGACGCAACCCGCAGCGCGCTTCGACTTGGGATTTGGGCTTTACTCTCGGGCCCCGGCTCAATGCCGCAGGCCGCCTCACCGACATGGCATTGGGCATCGAGCTGCTCTCCACCGACGATGAAGCGCGCGCACAAGCCATCGCCATCAAGCTGGATGAATTAAACCGCGAGCGGCGCGAGATCGAAGCCGGTATGCAGGAAACTGCGCTGGCGCAATTGGACAAAATTGAAGTTGGCGATCGCAAGGCCTTGAGCTTATTCGACCCGGCGTGGCATCAAGGCGTGATCGGCATTCTCGCTTCTCGCCTCAAGGAAAAATATCACCGCCCGGTGATCGCCTTCGCGCACGGCAACGCGGGCGAATTAAAAGGCTCTGGCCGCTCGATCGCCGGCTTTCATTTGCGTGATGCATTGGATCTCGTGGCCAAACGCCACCCAACCTTGCTGAAAAAATTCGGCGGGCACGCCATGGCGGCGGGCGTGACCTTGGATGAAGCGGCCTTGCCGCAATTCGAATCCGCATTCGAAGCCGTCGCAGCCGAATGGCTCACCCCGGCACAACTCGCGCGCACCATCGAAACCGACGGTTCGCTCCCCACGCTAGATGCGCAGCTCGATACCGCGCAGGCCCTCGCCCACCAAGTCTGGGGCCAAGGTTTTCCCGAACCGCAATTCGTCGATCGCTTCGTCGTCGCTAGCCAGCGCATCGTGGGTGAGAAGCACACCAAGCTAAAACTCGAACGCGATGGCGCGCAATTTGAAGCCATGCTTTTTTTCCGCGCGGAAACCCTGCCCGCCGAGATCGAAGCGGTGTACCGTCTCGACGTGAACGAATTCAACGGCAAACGCAGCTTGCAACTCATTCTCCAACACTGGGAAAGTGCATGCACCTCCCCATCTTGAACGACCCCGATATCGGGCATTTATTCACGTTCGCGACCAGCCTGGCGCTGGGGTTGTTGATCGGCCTGGAGCGCGAGCGCAACCCGAATGCCAAAGCCGGGCTGCGCACCTTTGCCCTCACCGCCTTGCTCGGCACCCTGGCCGCCTTGCTCGCAGACAAGACCGGCTCGCCCTGGTTTTTGGCGGCGGCGCTGGTGGGCGTGGCCGGCTTCATCCTCACCGCTTACCTCGGCAACGGCGATACAGAGCCGGGCACCACCACTCAAGTCGCGCTGCTGGTGTGTTTCGGCCTCGGTGCGATGGTGTGGTATGGCGAGCCGACGCTGGCGATCATGCTCGCCATCGTGACCACCACCCTGCTCTACTTCAAAACCGAGTTGGAAGGCATATCGAAGAGCCTCACACGGCGCGATTTGGTATCGATGCTGCAATTCGCGGTAGTCACCTTCATCGTGCTGCCGATATTGCCGAACCAGAACTATGGCCCCTACAGCACGCTGAATCCGTACCAAATCTGGCTGATGGTGGTGTTGATCTCTGGCGTGAGCCTGGCCGGCTATGTCGCGCTGCGCATTTTCGGCTTGCGCTATGGCGCGGTATTGTTGGGGCTGCTGGGCGGCTTGGTGTCCAGCACCGCAACCACGATGGTCTACGCCAAACACAGCCGCACCGATGCCGAGATGCGCAAGCTCGCAGTCACGGTGATTCTGCTCGCCAACCTGGTGGTCATGCTGCGCTTATCGGTGCTGGCGGCGATCATCGCGCCCTCGCTACTCGCGCACCTGTTGCCGGTATTGGGCGTGGGCTTCGCGCTGGGACTTGCCGTCACCCTGTATCAGTGGCGCCAATTGCACGCCCAGGGCACGCTGCTCATGCCGGACATGAAAAACCCAACCGAGTTGCGCGCCGCGCTCAGCTTCGGCCTGCTGTATGCGATCGTGCTCCTGGCTGCGGCTTGGCTCTCGGACTACGCCGGGGAAAAGGGCCTGTATGCCGTGGCGCTGGTATCGGGCCTCACCGATGTCGACCCCATCACCCTCTCCACCCTGCGCCTGCTTGAACTGGGACAAGTCGTGCAGCAACAGGCGGTGACCGCCATCATGCTAGCCCTGTTGGCGAATTTAATTTTCAAATTAGGCTTGGTGTTCTCGATCGGTGGACGCACGCTGGGCGTTGCGTGCTTGCCGACGCTGGCGGCCGTCGCAATCGGCAGCGGGGTGGCGTTATATCTGTTCTGAGATTGAACTGGGGGAAAGTTTTAAAACAAAATCGCCATTGCCGGATATAACACTAAGTGATACAGTTGTTCGTGCAAAGAATCTACAAAACACGCTCATTCGTTCGCTGGATGCGCAAGACGGAACTGACCAACGAAGATTTGCGCCACGCGATACGGGAAATGTCCAGCGGGCTGATAGATGCCGATCTCGGTGGCCATGTGATCAAGAAACGGGTTGCACTCCCCGGGCGTGGCAAACGCGGCAGCACCCGCACCCTCGTAGCGACCAACCGGGACGATAAGTGGTTTTTCGTGTTTTGATTCGAAAAGAATGAGCGAGCGAATGTTACGCCGGACGAACTGGTAGCGCTGCAACTGATGGCGCTGGATTTACTGAAGCTTTCTGCTCCACAACTCGACCAGTTCGTGGCTGAAGGCAAGATTGAGGATATAACAGATGAAAACTAGCCCAAAACCCAAGACCCGGCTCCTGGCGTCGGTTCACGAAACGGCGCAAGATCTGCACAACGTTGGATTCATCGATAAACGCCGGATGCAGGAATATGAAGTTTTGTGCATGCAACCGATTGCCGACTATTCGAGTACGCGCATTCGCGCCCTGCGCAAACGCCACCACATCAGCCAAGCCGTGTTGGCGTCTGTGCTCAATACAAGTCTTTCTACTGTCCGTCAGTGGGAGATCGGTGACAAGCGCCCAAGCGGCCCATCTTTAAAGCTGCTCGATATCCTGGATCGCAAGGGGCTTGAAGGTTTGCTCTGAACTGGGAACACATGGCCCCGTGGTTCAAATCCCCTTATAAGCTTTAACGCTTCTACGGTAAAATAGCCGCTTTTTTAAAGCGCACCCCTCATGGAAGCCGAACAACTCAATCTCATCGCCAATCAGTTGGCTGATCTCGCTACCCGCTGCACCGATTTACGGAGGTTCCTTTGACTACGACACGAAGGAACAACGTCTTGTCGAAGTTGCTCGCCTATTAGAAGACCCCACCGTTTGGGATGACGCCAAGCGTGCGCAGGAGCTGGGCCGTGAGCGGCGGCTGCTGGAATCGGTAGTGGATACGCTGCGTAAAGTCACGCATGGGCTAACCGACACGCGCGAATTATTCGAGATGGCGCAGGCGGAGAACGACGAGGACACCTTGCAGGCGGTCGCCGCCGATGTGGCCGGGTTGGAAAAAACCGTGGCCGACATGGAATTCCGCCGCATGTTTTCCAACCCCATGGACCCCAACAACTGCTTTATCGATATCCAGGCCGGCGCAGGCGGCACCGAAGCTTGCGACTGGGCCTCCATGCTGCTGCGCCAGTATCTGAAATATGCCGAACGCAAGGGCTTCAAAGCCGAGTTACTGGAAGAGACCGATGGCGACGTCGCCGGCATCCGCTCCGCCAGCCTGAAAATCGAGGGGGACTATGCCTATGGTTTCCTGCGCACCGAGACCGGCGTGCACCGCTTGGTGCGCAAATCGCCGTTCGACTCGGCAGGCGGGCGCCATACTTCGTTCGCCAGCGTATTCGTGTATCCGGAAGTGGATGAGTCGTTCGAGATCGACATCAACCCCGCCGACCTGCGCGTCGACACCTTCCGCGCCAGCGGCGCCGGTGGTCAGCACATCAACAAGACCGACTCCGCCATACGCATCACGCACGCGCCCAGCGGCATCGTGGTGCAATGCCAGAACGACCGCTCACAGCACCGCAACCGCGCCGAAGCGATGGCTATGCTGAAGTCGCGTTTATACGAAGCAGAAATCCGCAAGCGCCAGACCGAGCAAGATAAATTGGAAGCGGGCAAATCGGACGTGGGCTGGGGCCATCAGATCCGCTCCTACGTGCTCGATCAATCACGCATCAAGGACCTGCGTACCAATGTCGAGATTTCCAATACGCAAAAGGTGCTGGACGGCGATCTCGATCCTTTCATCGAAGCAAGTTTGAAACAGGGCGTATAAGGAAACCACCATGAGCGAACAAGACCAACAACCCCAAGACGAAAACCAAATCATCGCCGAGCGTCGCGCCAAGCTGAAAGCGCTGCGTGAGCAGGGCAACCCCTTCCCCAACGATTTCCCGCGCGAGCATTTGGCGGAAGTGCTGCATGAGCAGTACGAGGATCTGCCGAAGGAAGAACTGGAAGCAAAAAATATCGCGGTGGTGGTGGCCGGGCGCATGATGTTGAAACGGTTGATGGGCAAAGCCAGCTTCGCCACGCTGCAAGACATGAGCGGTCGACTGCAAATCTATATCACCGACGACCACACGGGTGCGGCGGCACACGAAGCCTTCAAGCATTTCGACTTGGGCGACATCATCGGCGTGCGCGGCACCATGTTCAAAACCAACAAGGGTGAACTCTCGGTGCGCGCCACCGAGATCAAGTTACTGACCAAAGCGCTGCGCCCGCTGCCGGACAAGTGGCATGGCCTCACCGATCAGGAAGTGAAGTATCGCCAGCGCTACGTCGATCTCATGATGAACGAGGAGACCAAGCTTACTTTTGTGCGGCGCTCTAAAATCATGCAGGCGTTTCGCAGCTTTCTGATGAGCCGGCGCTTCCTGGAAGTGGAAACACCGATGATGCATCCCATCCCCGGTGGTGCGGCGGCGCGCCCTTTCGAGACGCATCACAATGCGCTGGATATGCAGCTTTTCTTGCGTATCGCGCCCGAGCTGTATTTGAAACGACTGGTGGTGGGCGGTTTCGAGAAGGTGTTCGAGATCAACCGCAATTTCCGCAACGAAGGCATTTCCCCGCGCCACAATCCCGAATTCACCATGCTCGAATTCTATGTGGCGTATCGCGATTACCGTTACCTCATGGCGTTGACGGAACAGATGTTCAGCTACATTTGCCAAGAGGTGCTCGGCACCACCACCATCAGCTACCAAGGACGCGTCATCGATTTCGCCAAACCCTTTGCGCGCATGAGCATGGTGCAGGCAGTGCTGCATTACCATCCGGAATTCAGCCTGGCGCAGATCAATGATCCGAAGTTTCTGATCGGCTATTTCGAGCAACACAAGTTCGAATACCGCAAAGGCGACGGCATTGGCGGGCTGCAAACCACTTTGTTCGAGGAAACCACCGAACACTTGCTGTTCGATCCCACCTTTATCGTCGACTACCCCGCCGAAACCTCGCCGCTCGCGCGGCGCAGCGACAAGCATCCGGAAATCACGGAGCGCTTCGAGCTTTTTATCGCCGGACGGGAATTGGCGAATGGCTTCTCTGAGTTAAACGATGCGGAAGATCAAGCCGAGCGCTTCATGCAGCAAGTGCGGCAGAAAGAAGCGGGCGATAAGGAAGCCATGCACTACGACGCCGATTACATCCGCGCCCTGGAATACGGCTTGCCCCCCACTGCGGGCGAGGGCATCGGTATTGATCGCTTTGTGATGCTACTCACCGATAGCGCGAATATTCGGGATGTGATTCTATTCCCGCATATGCGGCCGGAGAGTTGATTCCGGCGCAGGGGATTAGTCTCGCTAAGAGCCCGCGTTGTCCGTTGCCTTATGCAAGCGCTGCGCAAACTGCCGCAGCTCGCCGGCATTAAGATCCGACACCAGCCAGTACTGCATCGCCTCCCCCTTCCAGCCGGTGACGTTAAAGCCCTGCGCAGCAAACGATGCGGGGGGTGCGGGCGAACGATCATCGCGCGGTTGAACGAAGACGTTGATGGTGTGCTGCCGGTGCCGGTAGATCAGCGCGGCGGCAGGTCGGCCGCCGATGTAATCGAGCCGGCCGCCGACGAGGGCAAAGCCTTCCACCGCCAAGTCATGCACCGGCGGTGAAAAATCCAATTTGCCAGTGAACCACGGCTTCACCGTGTGGCGGTCGGAGGATGCGACATCGGCCAGATGCGCCGCCATCAGCGAACGCACATGGCTGGAAACCACCTCTTGCGCCAAGCGTTCTTGCGCGTTCGCGGCGGTAAAGAAATATGCAGCGGTGACACTGACCACGACGCCCATGGCAAAAGCCGCTCCCCTATTCAGCCACTGCCACCAGCCTTGGGATGTTGATTCAGGCCGAGACGGTGCGTCGGCCTGTCTGATGGCCGTGACAATGCGCTCGCGCAGCGCAGCCGGGGCCGCGTGGCGATCGCTCTGCGTTTTCACGATCGTGCTCAATTCATTGTCTTCATGTTGGTCCATGATTCAGTCCTCCTTGTCTGGCTGGGTGAGCGCGGCGCGCAGCATGGCGCGGGCGCGTGACAGCCGTGACATCACAGTGCCGACCGGAATGCCGGCCACTTGTGCAATCTCGTCGTAGGACAGTTCTTCCAACTCACGCAATATCAATACCTCGCGAAACAGCGGCGGCAGCGTCGCGATGGCCGCATTCACTTGCGTACGCTCGAATTTGCGCTCCAACAGGCGTAACGGATCATTGGCCGCAGCTTCGATCCCGGCATCGAGGACGCCGCTGTCGCGCTCCTCATCAAACTCGACATGGTCGCGGCCGCTTTGCCCAAGCCAAGTGAAACAGGAATTGCGCACGATGCCCAGCAGCCACGGCCGCGCATCGCCGCCGCGAAAGCCGTCGAAAAATCTGAACGCGCGCAAATAGGCCTCCTGCACCACGTCCTGTGCGCTCTGCTCGTCACGCAATAGCCAGCGCGCCAGATTGTAGGCGGCGTCCAAGTGCGGCAGCACTGCCGCCTCGAACCGACGCGTCCTGTCCGTCCCCTTCATCCCTTACCTCGCTATACCGAAATTGCGCCGATTATATTCGCCACTTCCTTGTGTCAGGCTGGGAATATTTTTCACCCCCCGCCGGTAATGCGTGTCACACCCCGGGAACAGTAACACTTTGAGGGTGCACCTATCCACTGCGAGGAGACAATATCATGATGAAACGACGGGATTTTTTGCGATTAGTGAGTGTGGGCGGCGGCGCCGTGTTCGCCTCTGGCTTGGCGGGCCGAGCACTGGCCGATTACGGCGGAGACAAGCAGGCGCAGGCCTACGACGAGTTCTATTTCGTGCAACTTTCAGATACCCACTGGGGCTACAAGGGGCCGGCCAATCCGGATGCGGCGAACACATTGAAGAAGGCAGTGGCTGCGGTGAATGCCTTGGAAACCCGCCCCGATTTCATCGTCTTCACCGGCGATCTTACGCATACCACGGACGACGCGCAGGAGCGTCGCCGCCGGCTCGCCGAGTTTCGCGATATCGTGAGCGAACTCAAGGTGAAGAACGTACGCTTCATGCCGGGCGAGCACGATGCCTCGCTCGACAACGGCGCGGTCTACAAGGAATTGTTCGGTGACACGCACTACACCTTCGATCACAAAGGCGTGCATTTCATTGCACTGGACAATGTCTCCGACCCCGGCGCGCGCATCGGCGATGCGCAACTGGAGTGGCTGAAGGCCGACCTGTCGCGCCAAAAGAAAAACGCGCCCATCGTGGTGCTCACCCACCGCCCCCTGTTCGACCTCACGCCGCAATGGGATTGGGCCACGCGCGACGGCGCCAAGGCGGTCGATTTGTTAATGCCTTACACCAACGTAACGGTGTTCTACGGCCACATCCACCAGGAACACCACCACCGCACCGAACACATCGCCCATCACTCGGCCAAGTCCCTGATCTTCCCGCTACCCGCACCCGGCTCGCAAGAGAAGCGCACGCCGCTGCCTTGGGACCCCGCCGCGCCGAACAAGGGCTTGGGATTCCGCGAGATCGAAGCGGAAGTGAATGACGCGCGCTACAAGATCATCGAACGTCCGGTGAGTAAGGGGTAGGCATGAAAGCGCTTCGATTAATCGCAGTGACGATGGGATTGAGCGGCGCCTTATTGGGCGCCGCGCTGGGCGCTCAGGAAGGCGTGGGCAAGGAGCAAGTCGTGCAAGTCACCGCGCGACGCTTTACGTTCACGCCCAACGAGATCGTGGTGAAGAAGGGCCGACCGGTGGTGTTGGAGATTTCGTCGGAGGACTTCGTGCACGGCTTCAACGTGCCAGCGCTCAAACTCCGCGCCGACCTGCCGCCCGGCATCGTCACCCGCGTGCGCTTCACCCCGGAACGCGTGGGGGAGTATGACTTCGTCTGCGACAACTTCTGCGGTGCCGGACATGAGGAAATGCATGGCCGCATCGTGGTGAAGGAATAAAACGACCGCGAGCGCGTCATTAGCTATACAACCTAACCCTATTGAATGGAGACAAATCATGCATTTTGCAAAACTCGCGTCCAACAGTCTGCTCTTTATCGCCGCCTTGGGCCTTTCCAGCGTGCCTTTAACGAGCTTCGGCGCCCAAAGTAAGAAGGTGGTGAAGTCCGTGAAAGCAGCCAAGAAAAAAGTAGTCATCCAAGTCAGCGACGCCGATCCTAAAAAATGGGCGCTCGCGCTCAACAACGCGGCCAATGTGCAAGAAGATCTGGGCCGAGAAAACGTGGAAGTCGAAATCGTCGCCTATGGCCCCGGCTTAGGCATGCTCAAGCTGGAATCCGAAGTGGGCGATCGCGTGAAGAGCGCTCTCGACGAAGGCGTGAAAGTAGTGGCCTGCGAAAACACCATGCGCAAGCAGAAGCTCTCTCAGGGGGACATGCTGCCCAATCTGGGCTACGCCAAGGCGGGCGTGGTGGAGCTCATGTCGAAGCAGGCCGAAGGCTACGCGTATATCCGGCCATAGACTCGACCCGGGCGCGCTTGCCCGGGCCGCTTAGCAGCTTCAACCGGGCGGCAACACGAAGCGCACCAAGTCATCCAGCCCCGGGCCGGCCGCATCGGCCGCGACGCCCAGTTCCTCGGGCACACTGCCGAGCCGGTTGACCCAGAAAGTCGGATAGCCATACCACTTGGCCCCGGCCATGTCCCAGCCCGCAAACGGGGCGAACACGATCTCTTCCCGTTTCAGGCCCAGCGCCTTCACCCCCATGTCGTAGGCCTTGGGGTCGGGCTTGTAAGTGCGCACCTGATCTGTGCTCAAAAGTTGCTCGAACAAACCTTCGAGCCCGGCATGACGAATATTGGTCTCCAGCATCTTGCGCGTCATGTTCGACAAGAAGGCCAAGCGAATCCCCGCTTCCTTGAGACGTTTGAGGGCCGCCGGCACATCGGGCCAAGCATTGAGCTGGAGATAGGCCTGCATCAACTGATCGCGTTTGTCCGCGGTGAGGTCGAGCTGCAGGGTCTTGGCTGCGAAAACCAAAGCATCTTCCGTGGTCTGCCAAAAATCCGCATAGTGTCCGCCCAGCGCGCGCAGCCATTGATATTCGAATTGGCGCGTGCGCCAGGCATTACTCAGCTCGGCGCCCTTCCCAGGGAAAAATGTTTCGGCCAGTTTAAAAATCGGCCGTGGATCGAAGATCGGAAAGGCATCGAAGGCAATAGCCTTGTAAGGTCGCGCAACGGCAGCGTGGCTGACGGCGTGCGCACCGGTTAACCCGGCAGCGGCGCTGCCGGCTAGCAGCCCCATAAATGTTCGGCGGTCTAAAGTCACGGCATGTCTCCTTTTTTGGTTTTGTGCAGGAATGCGAACTTAAGACGGCCGCCGGCTGCGGCTTATTCCCTGGCGGTGGGCGAAGCGCAAATTTCATCCGTAGCGGGAATAAATCGGCTACATATTGCGTCTAATATGTCAGACAGAATAGCCAAGGAGGGAGCATGTACCGAGTACTGCAAGGATTGTTGATTGCGATCGTGTTGATTGCCCCGACGTGGGCTGACACCACACCTACCCGCGAACAAGTGGAAGCGACGCTCGCGCGGCTGGACCGCACCATTGCCGAGACGCCTCAATCCGCGCGCCACTATGTCGAGCGAGGCGATGTGTACTATCTGCTCAATGACTTCCACCGCGCGGTGGCGGACTACGATACCGCGCTGACGCTGGATGATGCCCAGGATCAAGCCTACTTTGGGCGCGGCATGGCCTATGGACGCATGGGCCTGATCGACGAGGGCATCGCCGATCTCGGCGTGTACATTGCGCGTCACCCGAAGGATTCTGTCGCCTACACCAAACGCGGCGTGCGCAACCTATGGCGCGGCAACTGGCAAGAGGCCGAGCGCGACCTCACCCGCGCCGTCGAGCTCGACCCGAACAATGCAGAAGCGCACGACGATCTGGGGGTGGTACATGCCCAGAAGAAAAATCTACGCACTGCAGCACAGCATTTCTCGGCTGCGATCAAGTTAGACCCCAGTTATCAGAAGGCCTATCACAATCTGGCCATCTGTTTTCACATGGGCGGGCGCAACGATGCCGCGCTGGAGATCGTCGATGCCGGCTTGAGCCTGGGTCAAGACAATCGCAGCTCGCTCCAGCTCAAGGGCGCGATTCTGCAAGCACTCGGACGTAACGAAGAAGCACGCAAAATCGCCGAGCACGCCGAGTTCCTGCCGGAGGACAACTGGTCGGAGCGAGCCGCCATCGGTATTCAATCAAAACAGGGAGAACAAAAATGATTCGGAATTATTTGCTTGCTGCCAGCCTGATAGTGGGATGCCTCGTAACGTCTGTGGCAAGTGCTGCCAGCCCCGACGTGACGCTGAACGACATTCAAGGCAAGACGCACCACTTCAGCGAATACATCGGTCGCGGTCACTGGACCGTGCTCGTGGTATGGGGGCCGCGCTGCCCGCCCTGTATCGAAGAGATGCCGGAGCTGCAGGGCTTTCACGACGATCACAAGGACGGCAAGGCCAGGGTGCTAGGCGTGGCGGTGGATTTTCCCACCTTCGGCCAGGCGAAACGCGATGAAGTCGCCAAGTTCAGCGAGGATTATTTGATCGGCTTTCCGGTGTTATTGGGCAATGCGGAAATCTTCACCCGCTTTGGCGGCGCGGAATTGCAAGGCGTGCCGACCACCGTGATCTACGACCGCAAGGGCGCCATCGCCGTGCGTCATACCGGCAGCGTCACGCGCGACATGATCGAGCGCTTTATCGCGAAATGGGATGGGGAGGCCACGCCATGAAAACGCGCGTCGCCTTGTTGTGCATTACATCCTTTTCGGCCTTCGCCGCACCTAGCCCGGCGGACTTCCATCGTGGCGTTTACGCGCTGCACGAGCAGCAAATCGCTCAGCGTGAGATCCGTACCGAGGAAGCAACAGGCAACTACGAAGGCGCTGCCGCAGCGCGTTACCGCTACGTTGAGACAAGCTATTATGAAAAAGCCAGCGGCCACCTGTTATCGCGCGTACGCCGCGATGCCGCCCTGCCGGAACTGATCCACATCACCGAAGTAAATATTTACGACGACGCAGGCAAATTGGTGCGCGATTTCGGTTCGGTGACGCTGCCTTGGGCGCCGTTGCAGCCGGTGCGCACCTTCATCAATCTGCACCACTATAACGGCGCACTGCACAGCTTCCGTCAGCATGATTTAATTGGGCAGGTGGGTTATGAATTCTGCGAAGGTAGCTTCGAAGGCAAGCGCGTGCGTATTTCATTGGACGGTGACGACATCAATGCGGCGAGCACCGCGGGGTTCGGTTATAAGGCCTGCTTCGACGGTATGAGTAAAGACTGGGCGCAGTATGCAACGCCGCATTGAGCTTGGGTTTAGTATCCGAGACGCTTAAGAAACATATCGATCGCTTCCACTGCGTCGTCGGTATAGAGATCGCGAAATGTATGGTCCGCGCCCTCGATCACTTTCATTTGCACTCGTCTGCCATCGACGAGCGGGGCTACCTTCTTGTCGAGTCCCACGACCACATCGTCGTTGCCGGCCACCAGCACCAGTGTGGGCTTGCGCAGTTTCGGGATCAAGGTCGGGGTATCGAGGCCGGGTGATTGCTCATAGTACGAGACGAAGGCATTGGCCGTGGCCGAGGTGTCGGCGCAATTCAATAGGCCGACGTGTTCGAGCACGGTTTCCCCCTTGCCTGCCTTGACCAGTTTTTGCGCTTGCGCCAGCACCGGGATTAGCGGCTGCTGAAAACGCCGCTGGTATTCGGCGGCGTCGGTGTTCTCGCGGATCGCCGGTGCCATCAGCACCACCGCTTTCACCATCTCATTGCCCCGCCCTGTTGCATACAGGGCAGTCTGTGCGCCGCCACGGGAATGACCCAGTAGCGTCACGTGCTTGGCCTTCTGCTTCTTCAGCCAGTCCACCCATGCGCCGATTTCCTCGGCGGCATCGCTATTGCGGTGACGATGCGTGACCTGGCAATCATACATGCCCTGGCGGCCGTCGATACCGAGGCTCAGATTGATGGCCAGCGTGCTGTAGCCCTTCTGCTTGAGCAGGGTCTGGAGCGCCGTAATGATCTCCATGTCCCGATGCGCCAGTCCACCATGAGTTATGAGAATCACGCCGTCAGCAAGCTGCTTGCCCGCCGCAAGATCGAGGCTGGCGTTGAGCATTAGCCCCTTGTGTCGGAGCTTCACCTCATCCGCGTTGGCCGCAGCGGCGGCGATGCCGAGCGCGATGGCGCAGGTGTAACAGACCAGGCGGGCCGTGGTGCTATTCATGGCCGGACGTAGGCATAGCCTTCGCTTTGCCTTTGCATGATCTCGACGATGCCGGCGGGCACCACATCCACCAGCCAGCTCAACTCTTCGCGCGCGGTGTGAGTCATGCGCATGGTGTTGCCGCAGGCCAGCAGCTTCACGCCATCTTTGCTCGCTTCTTCCAGGCCCGCGCTGACCGACGAATCGTTGCGCAGCATGTTCAAGCCGGGCCCATAAGCGACAATCTCCACGGCCATGGGTTTGTCGCCATAGGCCTTGCGCACGTTGCGGGCGTTGATCAGCGCCATTTCCCATTCGGCGGGATCGTTCTTGCTGACCTGGATGACCACACCCTTGGGAGCGCTAGTGGTTTGCACTGCGGGAATGAGGCTGCTGCCAACCAGGGTGTGCAGCAGCCATCCGCTTACGGCGCCGAGAGAAACCAGCACCGAGGCGGCGAGCATGTGTTTTTGCCACGAAGAGCTTGTTGCCGCCGCGCGTTGTGGCAGCGGCGGGCGCTCGTAAGCATGACGCAGCAGGCTGCGCGTCTGCTGGATTTCCGCCATACGGTTTTGCAACGCTTCATCACGATTGATCGCTTCGAGCACTCGCGCCCGATCGGCCGCATTCAACTGGCCGTCGAAGAAGGCGTTCAACTCGTCTTCGGATAATCCGGGAGTACTCATTGCCCACTCCTCGATTTCGGCGTTAGCACATGCACGGAGGCAGGGGCCTCGTGCAGCAGGTCGCGTAATACCACCCGCGCCCGGCTCAGACGGCTCATCACCGTGCCGACCGGAATGCCCAGTGCCTGCGCCGCTGCGCCGTAGGACATTTCCTCCAGGTCCACCAGCGTTACCACCTGGCGCTGGCCCAGTGGCAGCACCGCCACCGCGCGGCGCACGCGTCGGATAAGTTCGCTTTCGAGGTGGTGTTGCTCCGGGCTTGGGCCGTCTGCCGGCAGCTCCATGATCTCTTCAATCTCCGCTTGCGGATGCAGCCGGCGGAAATGATCGCGCCAGCAGTTGTTGAGAATACTGAACAACCAAGCCTCCAGCACCGACTCGTCCTTCAATTGATACACTGATTTCAGCCCTTTGATCAACGCCTCCTGCGCCAGATCGTCCGCCAGGCAGGCGTCGTGGCACCAGGCATAGGCCACTCGGTACAGCCTGGGCCGTGCCTCGGCGATGCGAATCTTCAATGTGCGGGTATGGAGCAAGGAGGCGAGAATCGGTGTCTCCGATCAAGGTTTGGTGAACATGCAAGGTAAGACGGCGTGGCCAGCAGAATTATTCCATCCAGCGGGGCGACGGGCAGGCAGTTTGTGAAAAGGCAATTTTGCCATGAATTACAATTTGTTCACGCCGAGCGCCCAAGTAAACCTCTAAATTGTCAGGACGTTAATGGCTGAGACCAATATTTTCAAGAGGAGATAAGCATGACTAGCGCTACCCTACGCACCCACCCGATCGTCATCATCAGCGCCATTGCAGTCACCATTTTTGCCTTGGTCGGCACCGCAGCCATCATGGGCTGGCTGCCCAAAGCGCACACCGAGGAGGGAAGCGCTGAGCAGGCAAAGCTGGTCAGCGAATCGTCTGCTGACAAAACGAAAGCGGCAGAAGCAAAACACACTGACAAAGCCAAGCAAGCAAAATCCAAAACAGTAAAAATTGCTTCATCCGAAAGTGCGCCCCGCTCAAGCAGTGCGGCCACTTGCGCCAATTGCGGTGTGGTGCATTCGGTTAACTTGATCGAAAAAGCTGGCGAAGGCACCGGCCTCGGCGCAGTCGCCGGCGGCGTAGCGGGCGGCTTGCTCGGCAACCAAATCGGCAAGGGCAAAGGCAATACCGTGGCGACCGTGGCCGGTGTGGCAGGCGGCGCGTTTGCCGGCCACCAAGTCGAAAAGAGCATGAAAAAAACCCACAGCTACAAGATCACGGTGCGCATGAATGATGGCACTGATCGCGTATTCAACCAAAATACCGATCCCGGTCTGGCAATAGGTGAGAAGGTCAAAATCGAGAACGGCGGCATCGTTCGGCAATAACGCTGCGCATAGCGCGCCTCACCCTGCCCGGCCCCACTACCCCACTCGGGTAGATGGACCGGGCAGTTTCATTTGGCGTAGCATGGTCTTTCTTTGAAAAAGAATTTCTCCATGCCCCCCGTCAATCTCCTACGTATCGATCTGCCCATCGGCGGCATGACCTGCACGGCGTGCGCCACGCGCATCGAGCGCAGCCTCAATCAACAACCCGGCATCACCGCGGCCATCAACCTCGCCGCAGAAAAGGCGCGTGTCGATTACGACCCCGCGCAGACCACACCGGAACAAATCGTGTCGATGATTGAGCGTGCGGGCTATCAAGTGCCCGAGCAGCATGTCTCGCTCGCGCTGGAGGGCATGACCTGCGCCGCTTGCGCCGCCCGCATTGAAAAAGCGCTCAATCTCCTGCCGGGGGTTTCCGCCAGCGTGAATTTCGCCACGGAACAAGCAGCCGTGCGCTACCAGCCCGGCAAGATCACGATTGCCCAACTCATCGACGCCGTGCGCAAGACCGGTTACCAGGCGCGCGAGTTGGCGGCACAAGATCGCGATGCCGAGCGCGCACGCAAGTTGATTAACTATCAAAAGGAATTTCGCCTGTTTTGGATTTCGGCCTTGCTCACCCTGCCGCTGCTGGCGCAAATGGGCGGCATGGTGAGTGGCGAGCATCAGGACTGGCTGCCGCGCTGGCTGCAATTGGCCTTGGCGACGCCGGTGCAATTCTGGATCGGCAAGCGTTTCTATGTTGGGGCGTATCACGCCTTGCGCGGCGGCGGCGCGAATATGGACGTGCTGGTGGCGCTGGGCACCACCATGGCTTATCTCCTAAGCCTGGTCGTCACGCTGTTGGGAATGCACGAGCAACATGTTTACTTCGAGGCTTCCAGCGCCGTGATTACCTTGATTCTGCTCGGCAAGCTGCTGGAAGCGCGCGCCAAGGGCAAAACCTCGGCCGCCATCGAATCGCTGCTCAAACTGCAACCACGCACGGCGCGAGTCGAACGCGATGGCCAGCAGATCGATCTCCCCATCGAGCAACTGCAAGTAGGCGATGTTTGCATCGTGCGCGCCGGTGAAAATATCCCCGTCGATGGTGAAGTGATCGAAGGCGCCTCCAGCGTGAATGAAGCCATGCTCACCGGCGAGAGCATGCCCCGGCACAAAGCCCCCGGCAGCCGCGCTTATGCCGCCACGCAAAATCTTGACGGCATGCTGAAGCTGCGCGCCACCGGCGTGGGGAGTGCAACGCAACTCGCGCACATCGTGCGCCTGGTGGAAGATGCGCAAGGCTCGAAGGCGCCGATCCAACGCTTGGCCGATGTCATCTCCGGCATCTTCGTCCCCATCGTGGTGGGGATTGCGCTGCTCACTTTCATACTCTGGTGGTCGCTGGGAGGCGACTTATCCGCCGCCCTGATCAACGCCGTGGCGGTGCTGGTCATCGCTTGCCCTTGCGCCTTGGGGCTCGCCACGCCGACAGCGATCATGGTCGGCACCGGACGCGGCGCGCAAACCGGCATCCTGGTGCGCGATGCACGCGCACTCGAACAAGCGCACAAAATCACCACGCTGATCGTGGATAAAACCGGCACGCTGACCGAAGGAAAACCTACGGTCACGGATGTAATACCGGCGGGCAATCACTCAACTCAAGAATTGCTCGCCGTGGCGGCAGCGCTGGAACAGGGCTCACAGCACCCTTTGGCCACCGCGATTCTCAGTCATGCCGAAAGCCTGGGGGTAATCCCGCGCGCAATGAGCCAGTTCACCACCGTCGCCGGCAAAGGCGTGTCGGCCCTCATCGATAACGAGCAGGTTTATCTCGGCTCACTGAGTTTCCTTGCGGCATCAAACGTGCCGCTTGTAGATGCCGATGCGCGCGCCTTGCTCGATCAAGGCAAGACAGTGATCGGCATCGGCAGCGCACAGCGATGCATGGGGCTGATCGCCATCGCCGACCGCCTGCGCGACGACTCCGCCGCCGCAGTGCGCCGCCTGCAAGCAATGCATATCGAAGTGGTGATGCTGACCGGCGACAACCCGCAGACGGCCAAAGCCATCGCCGAGCAAGCGGGCGTCGATCGCTTCGTCGCCGAAGTCATGCCGCAAGACAAAGCGCAAGAAGTCACGCGGCAAAAAGCACAAGGAAGAGTCGTCGGCATGGCGGGCGACGGCATCAACGATGCACCGGCGCTGTCGGCGGCGGATGTCGGTTTTGCCATCAGCAGCGGTTCCGATATCGCCATCGAAGCGGCGGATGTGACCTTAATGCGCAACAGCCTGATGAGCGTGGCTGACGCCATCTCGCTCTCGCGCGCGACGCTCAGCAAGATTCGCCAGAATCTATTCTTCGCTTTCATCTACAACGTGCTGGGCATTCCGCTCGCCGCGCTGGGCATGTTGAACCCGGTGATCGCCGGCGCGGCCATGGCCATGAGTTCGGTGTCAGTGGTGAGCAATGCTTTGTTGTTGAAACGTTGGAAACCGATTTCGCCACAATCTAAGGAGACGTGAATGGAAACCCTTACCCTAAATGTAAAAGGCATGACCTGCATGGGCTGCGTCAACAGCGTCAAACGCGTGCTCGCGCCGATTGCCGGTGTCGCCAATGTGGAGGTCATATTGGAAACTGGCAAAGTCGATATCGGCTTTGATGCGAGCCAAGCGAAAGCCGATCAATTCCGCGAGGCTATCCGCAATGCCGGCTACGAAGTGCTCAACTAAAATGCCCAAGACGAAGGGAAATCGGCTATTGCGGAACTGATGAGTGGGGTGAAAAAATTCGCGCGCTGAGTACGAACGCATGCGCTTGAAGCGCTCTTATTTTTCTGTAATTTCCACTAGTATCTCCCCGGCTTCCAACAGCTTGATCGCATCGTGGAAAGTGGCGCCAAGCAACTGTTTCATGTGCGCGTTAGATGCATTTCCACAGGTAATCCAGACGATTTTTGGTGGTGCGCCAAGGCGATAAACCAGATCAGCAAAATCGCTGTCCTTGGTTATGACAGCAGCCCCTGCTTGGCGTGCGGCAGAGAAAATTTCCCGGTCACTTGCGTCACGTAGTCCAATATCGCGTATCGCGTATCGCTGCCGCTTCAACGCTAAATGTTTCGGCCAACCACACGGCAAGCGAAGGCGGGAGCTGAGCGTCCAGCCAAAACTTCATGCAACAAGGCGGGCGTGACTAGCGCGTTGTGCTGCAAATTGCAGACAAGCTTGAATGTCTTCGGTTTCGAGATCGGGGAAATCCGCCAGGATTTGCTCAGCGGGTAAATTGGCAGCGAGCATTTCTAATATATCAGCCACGCGAATACGCATGCCACGAATGCATGGTTTACCGCCACATTTTGTAGGGTCGCTGGTGATGCGATCGAGCAGATTCTGGGATGTAGTTTGAGGCATGATCTTGTGCTTGGTTATAGATTGTTAATGATCAGTATAACCCCATTTTTTGGGTGGGGAAATGGGCCTTTACGCGCCTTAATCCACCAGCATGCGCGTCGCGTTTGCAGCCCCCTATTCCCAACCAGGTTTATAGTTACCGCCCACGAGATTGTTTTGTTTTACCTTGCATCAACCAATATTTGGGGGCAGGGTATCTAAATAGAACCTCAAGCCCCATCTACACCATGCCCACCCCCCTCGACACCGTGCTCGCCTACCACGAGCGCACCAAACACCATTTCCAACGCTACGCCGCTGGCCCCGGCGGACTCGACTGGGCGACGCAGCCCGACCCATTTCGCAGCTTCGCCGACAGTCCGCAGTTAGCGTTGCCACTGCTGGGTGAGACCTCGCTCCAAACGCGTTATGCCAATCTTTACCAGCCGGGGGCGACTGCGCCGCACGCGTTCACGCTCGCCAACATCGCCGCCCTGCTCGAACTCGCCTTTGGCCTCTCCGCGTGGAAAGAATATGGCGCAACGCGCTGGGCCTTGCGCTGTAATCCCTCTAGCGGCAACTTACATCCCACTGAAGCCTATGTTGTGGTGCAAGGCACAGACGGCATCGCCGACGGCGTGCATCATTACCTCAGCCGCGATCATGTGTTGGAACAGCGTTGTGATTTGGCTACCGACTTGCCCGCCGAATCCTTTCTGCTTGGACTGTCTTCCATTCACTGGCGCGAAGCGTGGAAATATGGCGAACGGGCGTATCGCTACTGCCAGCACGATGCGGGGCACGCCATCGCCGCCACGCGCTACGCCGCTGCCGCGCTTGGCTGGCAGGCGCGTGTGCTCGGCGATTGGAGCGATGCGGATATCGTGGCCTTGCTAGGTTTGGATCGTGACGCGGACTTCGGCGATGCCGAGCGGGAGCATCCGGATGTGATGATGTTGATAGGGTGCAAGGTGGCTGAGCCCCTCGCCCCGCAGAGAGCAGTCCCGCAGGTTTGGTACGGCCACGCCAATTGCCTCTCTCCGCATCACGCCCACGATTGGCCGGTGATCGAAGCAGTCGCGGCGGCTTGCACCAAACCCGAGACCCACGCGCCATCCTGGCCAGCCCCTCACCAACCCGAACCTTTGCCGCTTGCCAGCGAGACCCGTGCGAGTGAGATCATCAAACAACGCCGTAGCGCGCAAGAATTTGACGGGGTGACATCGATCAGCGCCGACACACTGTATCGCATGCTCGATCTAACCTTACCGCGCGCTGCCGTCGCACCGTGGGATGCAATTGACTGGGCGCCACGCATTCACCTCGCGCTGTTCGTCCACCGTGTTGATGGCTTGGCCCCCGGCGTGTATCTGTTTCTGCGCAATGCATTGATTGAATCGAAAATGCGCGCGGACTTGTCCGACGAATTCCAATGGGTGCGCGCAGAAAACTGCCCCGCGCATTTGCAACTCTATCGCGTCGCTGAGGCCGACGCGCGCAATGCCGCCAAGGCGCTTTCGTGTCATCAAGACATCGCCGCAGACGGTGCATTCAGTTTGGGCATGCTCGCCGAGTATGAAAGCAACCTCGCGCACGGGCCGTGGATATATCGCCAATTGTTTTGGGAAGCCGGCATCCTCGGCCAGATGTTGTACCTCGAAGCCGAAGCCGCCGACGTGCGCGGCACCGGCATCGGCTGCTACTTTGACGATGGCGTACACGAGGTGCTGGGCATCAAAGGCCGCTGGTTACAGAGCTTGTATCACTTCACCATTGGTGGCGCGCTGACTGATACGCGATTGGAGACCTTATCCGCGTACGCGCATTTGAAGCGAGAATAGTGGCGGCTCCATATGGCTAAATCCCCTATCCCACGTACGGTGGACGCCCCCCTCCGCTTGCGCTAGAGTGGCGACCTTTCCCCATAATTTAAGCGGTAATCCCCATGAGCAACGACGAACTAAGCAAAGAACAACGCATCCTGCGCGCCATGCGCAAGACGCTGGCGAGCGTGATCAAAGACGTCACGCCGAAGAGCGGCTATCTCAGCCCTTTGTCGGATGAAACGGTTGAGGGCATCAAAGAATGCTTCACGCTAATTTCAATCCGCGAGAAGGAATTGGCGGATGAGTTGGGCTTGAACGCAGCTAAACCGTATTACGTGGATGAAGTGCAGACCGCAACGGTGGTGAGTTTCATTAAGCCGAAGTCGGATAAGCCGGAAGGTCAAAGCTAAAAACCCTAGTTATACCCGGGTGCAATGATTTTCCGAGTTTACAAAGTTGTGCCTTCACCAATTTCTACCAGCCGCATTTCCGCCTCTCCCGCCTGACGCGCCGCGATCATTTTGTTGCCCGTAGCACACCAATGCTCGCGCCCGCGTGCGACGGCGGCTTTCAGTGGTGCGAGATCGCCGCGCTCGACCCAAGCCTGATAAGCGCTGGTCAGCAAGGGAAACAGTTTTTTGCGCATACCTTCGAAGTTAGCGAAATAGAAATGCAGCGAGGGCTGGGCGTCGCGTTCTATCAGGGTGGGCAGGGTCGATAAACAATCCGCCAAATTATCGCGCACTGCCCGTGCATAGAGTTCTGGACGGTGGCGGCTAAAGGTCATGAGCATCTCGCTCCATGCATCGTCGCCATATTCGCGCCCGGCCAAACCCTCGCCCAGTTCGTGCAAAATCATGGCTTCGGCCTCAATTTCGGTCATACGCGCCAGCGATTGATCCGGTGCGTGTACGAAGTCGTAACAAGCGAGTGCGCGTCCCAATGCGTTATCGCGCTGCTGCATATTCCACTCTTCGACCTTGCTCCAAAGGAAGCTTTTGACCGCTTCACGCCGAATGTAAATGGTGTTGCCTAGCAAAGCGGCGGGCGGCGCAATCAAGTCGCGCGCATATTCGCAATCGGCGACCAGCACTCGAAAACCATCGCGCTGTTCGGCGCGATGCAAGCGGCCCAGAAAGAAATGTGGCCGGTGAAAGCGCCCATAGCCCGCACTATAGACATAGCCTTGCGTTAGTAATTCTTGATTGACAGTTTCGGCTTCAAACGGGTCGCACGCGCCAGTGGACAGCGGCATGGGTAGATAAGGCTGATCTTCGAGGGTATGCCACAGTTGCTCGCGCTCGATCAACCAGTTGCCCAGATCATCCTTGGGTAGATTGTCGGCATAGGGGATATCGTATTCCCAGCGGTAGTACTGGCGCATCTCCAACAAAAAGATGCACATGGTCATGTCTTGCGCATGACGGGCGTCGGTAATGTGGCAATTGGTTTGAACCGCATCCACGATTTGATTGAAGTGTTGCATGCCTAGCTCGCAGTTTCGATAGGCATGAGCCTAGCATTTTGCGCAGCTATTTTGGAAGTAGTTTGGCGACGAGATCGTGTTCGTCGGAGCCGGTGACTTTCACTTTGAGAAACTCACCCGGCTGAATGGTTTTTTTGCTTTGCACAAACACGATGCCGTCGATATCCGGCGCATCAGCGCTGCTGCGTGCAATGGCACCGCCCTCGACCAATTCGTCCACCAGCACGGTTAGGGTCTGGCCGACTTTGCGCGCCAAGCGCTCAGTGCTGATGCCAGCTTGCAATGCCATCAGGCGCGCTTTGCGTTCTTCTTTCACTTCTTCCGGCACGGGATTCGGCAGCGCATTGGCGCCCGCCCCTTCCACCGCCGAGTAGGTGAAGCAGCCGACGCGATCCAATTGCGCTTCGCTTAAGAATTCCAGCAAGCGCTGAAAATCGTCTTCGGTTTCCCCAGGAAAACCGGCAATGAAGGTGCTGCGGATAGTCAGCTCCGGGCAGATCTCACGCCAAGCCTGGATGCGCTTTAAGTTGTTTTCCGTCGCCGCCGGGCGCTTCATCGCCTTGAGCACTTTCGGGCTCGCATGCTGCAAGGGAATATCCAGGTAAGGCAGTACTTTCCCCTCCGCCATCAGCGGGATCACCTCATCCACATGCGGATATGGATAGACGTAATGCAGCCGCACCCAGATACCGAACTCGCCCAGCGCACGCACCAGCTCGGTCATGCGCGTCTTAAGCGGCTGGCCGTTCCAGAAACCGGTGCGGTATTTGACATCCACGCCATAGGCGCTGGTGTCTTGCGAGATGACTAACAACTCTTTCACGCCGGCTTTCACCAGGCTTTCCGCCTCGTGCATCACATCATGCACCGGGCGGCTGACGAGATCGCCGCGCAGGCTGGGAATGATGCAGAAGGTGCAGCGATGATTGCAGCCTTCGGAAATTTTTAAATACGC